>ENA-OUOG01000048-OUOG01000048.1-marine-metagenome-genome-assembly--contig:-NODE-48-length-128342-cov-5.567895_pt1 | contig 128342 bp, 117 predicted proteins | sample MGYA00248635_ERZ508505 | MGnify/ENA primary metagenome ERZ508505 (study PRJEB26176, sample SAMN06267871) | marine metagenome | isolation source: Saanich Inlet, British Columbia, Canada | place: Pacific... | reverse complement strand
CTTAGACTAAATCATGGTCTTCTTGAAATTACAATTCCCCCTTTTTCATTTGTTCAATAGCATAATTTGCAGCTCGAGCAGAGATCGCCATAAAAGTAAGCGACGGGTTTTGAGTTGAAGTTGAAGTCATACAAGCCCCATCGGTTACAAAAACATTTTTACACTCATGTAGTTGATTCCATTTATTCAAAAGTGATGTCTTTGGGTCTTTTCCCATTCTAACGCCTCCCATTTCATGTATATCATTTCCGGGGCGTCTTTTGTTATCATGAATTCGAATATTAGAAAAACCGGCTTTGGTGTACATCTCCGTGAATTGTTCAAAAAAGTCTTGAATCATTTTCTCATCATTATCATCATAATCAACATCAATATTCAGCTGGGGAATCCCCCAGGCATCTGTTTTCTCATCATCTAAGCTTACTTGATTAGTCTCTTTGGGTATCGTCTCTCCCATCATATGAGAATTTACTCTCCACAAACCGTTTTCTTTTGTTTGTAAAAGATTGCTTTTAAGTGCATCGCCAAAACCGTCTCTTTGAGTTTCTCGAACAGGACTAGCACCAAAACCAGCAGCATAACCCCTCAAGAAATCGGTTTGTTGTTTGTAAACATTTCTGAAACGCGGCACATAATGCGAAGTGGGTTTTGCTCCCTCAGTGGTGTATTCAGGATAGCCGTCAAATTCTGCATTAATTGTGGCTCTATAATTGTGAAAAGCGATATATTTTCCGAGCAAGCCGTTATCATTTCCTAAGCCGTTAGGAAAACGATTGGACTTTGAGTTGAGCAAAATTAAATTGGTGTTTAAGGTAGCTGCTGTTACAAAAACAACCTTGGCAAAATAATCTTGTGAGGTTTTTGTTTCTGAATCGATTACTCGAACCCCAATGGCTTTTTGCTGTGTTTCATCGTAAAGAACGGAATGTACTACAGAATTAGGCTTTAAGGTTAAATTACCCGTTTTAAGTGCCCAAGGAATAAGGGTTGAATTGGCATTAAAATAGCCCCCTAGTGGACAGCCACGTTGACAAATTCTCCTACTCATACACAAACCTCGTCCCTGCTCCACAAAAATGGGTTTACTTTCAGTTAAATGTGCGCAACGACCGTAAATAACATGACGATCTTGATAATGTTTCTTCATTTGTTGGCTAAAATAATCTTCAACCACATTCGACTCCCAAGGTTTTAAAAAATCACCATCAGGAAGTGTATCCAATCCATCTTTGTTTCCGCTTACTCCTACAAAACGCTCAACATACGTATACCAGTCTTGCAAATCGTTATATCGAATGGGCCAATCAACCGCATAACCGTCTCGCTCTGGACCTTCAAAATCAAAAGAGCTCCAACGCTGAACTTGTCGCGCCCACATTATGGACTTCCCTCCTACTTGATACCCTCGAATCCAATCAAAGGGCTTTACTTGACCGTATGGATGTTCTTTATCTTTAACAAAAAAATGTTTAGCGTCTTCTCTAAAAGCATAGCAGCGACTTGCAATTGGATTTTCTTTTATTTCTTGAGTTGTGAGCCTCCCTCTGTGGGGAAACTCCCAAGGCTGCATGTTGGTAGTAGGGTAGTCTTTAAGATGTTCTACATTAGGACCTCTTTCCAATAAAAGCGTTTTGAAACCTTGTTCACTAAATTCCTTTGCTGCCCAACCACCAGACATCCCTGCACCTACCACAATGGTATCAAATGTATTTACTTTTTCTTTCATAGAGTTTGTTCAACAGCCACCCGTCCGTAATAGCGTCCAGGCATGAATTCGTACTTAAGGTATTTAGTGAGGTAATTCTCCGAGCTCTCAAAGTGTAAAATACTATGGCGCTTTAATAGATTCAACAAACCAGTCGTTGAAGATTGAGCCTCAAATTGAAGACCGATATATTCGTTTTGCTTTTCTGCACTGAGCTTTTGGAACGCCATATCATCTTCTGCAGAAAGTGATTTCTTAAAAACACTCAATCCTTGGATTAATGTTGAAATTTCTTTATCAGAGCCACAGTCATTAATCATTGTCAAAACAAAATGAACTCTTGATTCGGGGGTAGCAAAATTGATTGGGTCCTCGGGTAAAATACAATTACAAATCTGACCAATTAAAGCTTGTTCATTTCTGCGAATACTGGGGAAATTTGAATACACCAATACGGGAGTACGCTCACACGCATAAGGTAAAAGAAATATACTCCCAGTTAAAAATCCAATATTCGCTAGTGCGGTTCGTCTTTGCATAAAAGTTTTAAATGTATACCTAAAAATCTCGATATGAGCCACTTAAATAGGCATTTGCCTCAGCTTCATTGAATAACGCTTTCTCACTGTCCCAATGCAAAGTTTTATTCGGAAACCTGCCAGCAATTACACCCAATAAAATAGTTTCAGTAAGTCGGGCAGAATAGGAAAACGGAGCCGACACCTGATCATCCCCTAAACAAGCATCTACAAACTGATGGTAATGCTTAGGTGCATCCCTTACGTAGTCATTTTTAGTTGATCCTAGGGAGCCGTTGGGATCGTATTGAGCCACATCGATTTCTTGATAGGCTCCATCAACAATATGTCTTGGTAATTCCATAAAGTGTGGGAGCAGTAAACGTCCGTTTTCACCAATAAACATAGCGCCTTGTAAAGGAAGCTCATCTTTATTGGGTAATTTCAAGTCTTTGTTGGAAGAAGGTGCACCAGGTCCATCTGACCATATCCAGGTCAAGGTTTCAGCCGTGTATTTTGTTCCTGGGAAGGTATAGGTTACTTGATTGTTTTCTGGAAATCCAAAACCGTTAGGTTTTCTACACTTATTCTTAATAGTCATAGGAACATCTAAAGCAAGGGCGTTATAAGGGGTGTCAAAAATATGAACTCCCATATCGCCTAGGGTTCCACAACCATAGTCAACAAGTTTACGCCAGTTTCCTGGGTGATAAACGCTCTCTTTAAAAGGTCGTTCTGGAGAGGTACCCAACCATAAATTCCAATCCAAGTTTGCGGGTACTGGGTCTTCACCTCTAGGAATTTTTCCATCATATCCCCAATTTTTAGGAGACCAAGCATGGACGGTATGCACCTTGCCGATAATACCCGATTGAATCAGCAAGGTGGCTAATTTATAATCGTAAAAAGAATGAACTTGTATTCCCATTTGGGTAATCAAATTCTTTTTCTCAGCCAGTTTTCGCATAGCTCTTGCTTCAGAAACATAATGGGTTAAAGGCTTCTGACAATAAACAGGTTTATCCAGTTCCATAGCCATCAGTGAAGCTGGAGCATGGGTATGATCAGGAGTTGATACTACTACGGCATCTATTTCAGATTTCATATCATTCAACAACGTTCTGTAATCCGTGTATGTTTTCGCATTTGGATATAATTTGTGTGCTGCGTTAAGGTTGTTTTGATCTACATCACAGAGGGCAACCACTTCAACTGCTTCGTGAGAGGCAATAGATTCAAGATCAGCAGCTCCCATTCCACCCACTCCAATATGAGCAGTGCGAAGGCGTTTAACTCCTTTTGGCAGTGTAAAAAGTGAAGAGGGCATTAAGGCCGTTCCAGCTAAGGCTGCGGTAGTTTTTATAAAATCTCTTTTTTTCATGAGTTTTTCAATCTAATTTAACAGCACTAAATATACTAAAAGATAACTATGATTGAAGAAATATGACAGAAAATTAGTCGTGATTTAACTCGAAAAAAGTATACTTTTAGGTTTAATTTCTTATACCAAGAAGCGGTTTAAACAAAAGCGTAGAGCCCTAGGTTACTGAAAAATTAAGTCTTTATTTTTTTTATGCTTAAATTCAGAATTTAAATTAAATATGATATATTTGTGTAAACAACTTAAATTATGAAAAATTTCAAATCTTTCCTTATAGCGACAACCCTAATGTTGCTTACTTTTACTACTCAGGCCCAAACAAGTGATAATCCTTGGGCAATTGCTGTTGGAACCGACCTTATTAGCCTGCAAGGAGAAAACGTTGACTCCAGTGTTAAATTCGGTGCTCCTGCCTTAAGTTTATCTCGATACATCGGCGCTGGTTTTTCCATCGGTGGCCAGTACGTAATCGGAAATGCTGAAGAAAACGGAATAGACTTAAATTACAATTCTTTAGATGGAATTTTAAAATACAATATTACAGAAGGCAACATACTTCCCTATGTTTTTGCAGGTTATGGATTATCTAAAATTTCAGATTCTGAAGACAAAGATAGCTTTTTTCCATCCACTCAATCTGGAAGAACAATTTCCGGAGGGGTTGGAGTTAATTTTTTCTTAGATGATAATTTTGCTGTAAACGTTAGCACATCTTACAGAGGTGTTAGTGAACAAGATACTCGCAATCACCTTCAACACATTATTGGTTTAAGTTATAATTTTGGAGCTGGAGATGCTGATAAAGATGGCGTTCCAGACCAAAAAGATACCTGTCCAGATGTTCCAGGTTTAAAAGAATTTGATGGATGTCCTGATACAGACGGTGACGGAATTCCAGACAACAAAGACAGATGCCCAGAAGAAGCCGGGTCGGAAGCTCTTCAAGGTTGTCCAGACTCGGACGGAGACGGAATAGCTGACATAGATGATGCTTGTCCAGAAAAAGCAGGTACTGCGGCAATGAATGGTTGCCCTGATAGTGATGGCGATGGTGTTGCTGATAATGTGGATCGCTGTCCAGAAACTTCAGGAGATCCAGGAAATGCAGGATGTCCTTGGGCAGACCGCGATGGTGACGGTGTTCCAGATAAAGATGATCAATGTCCAGATGAAGAAGGTACTGTTGCAAATAACGGATGTCCTGACCAACCAACAGATTTAATAAACTTCATCAACAGTGAACAAAATCGATTCTTATTCTCTGCTAGCAGCAGTAAACTAAGTGCTGAAAATCAGAATAGATTAAACATGCTTAAAGACCTCCTTGACCAGTATCCTAAGGTTACAATCACGGTTGAAGGTCATGCTTCAAGCGATGGAAGCACAGCATACAACCAAAAACTATCTGAGCAAAGAGCTGAAGCTCTGAAAGCACATTTGGTTTCTGTAGGTGCAGATTCGAGCAGAATCGATACTGTAGGATACGGTGAAACAAAACCTATTGGAGATAATGCTACCATTAATGGAAGAAAAGAAAATCGTAGAGCTGAAATCAATCGAAGCGCTCAGCTCAAAATGAATTAATATTTACATACTCAAAAAAAAACCTCCAATGCTATGGAGGTTTTTTTTTACCAATAACTTAAATTCAATCAAAAATGAAAAATTTTGGTCCTATACTATTCCTTTTCTTAGTGTCAATTCTGAATGCCCAAGACAGAAAAATTCCGGTTGACACCATAGTAGTTACTAATCACACTACCAAAATCAAAGGAGAAACAGTAAATTATGAAGCACAAACGGGCACTCAACCTGTTTGGAACAAAGAAGGAAAACCTATCGCCACATTATTTTACACCTATTACAAAAGAACCGATTTAAAAAACGGGAGTCATAGACCTTTAATCTTTTCATTCAATGGCGGTCCTGGTTCAGCATCCGTGTGGATGCATCTAGCTTATACTGGTCCTAAAATTTTAAACATTGATGAGGAAGGCTATCCCATTCAGCCATACGGATACAAAAGCAATCCAAATTCTATTTTGGATGTTGCTGATATTGTTTTTATCAATCCTGTGAATACAGGATATTCTAGAATGCTTGAGGTTAACGGCGAAATACCAGACAGGAAACAGTTTTTTGGAATTAATGAAGATATCAAATATCTAGCTGATTGGCTAACAACTTTTGTAAGCAGAAAACAGCGATGGGAATCACCAAAATATCTAATTGGTGAAAGCTATGGCGGCACACGAGTGATGGGTTTATCTGCAGCACTTCAAGAAAGCCAATGGATGTACCTCAATGGTGTTATTATGGTTTCACCAGCTGATTACAAGGTAATTAGAGAAAGTGGACCGGTATCTTCTGCTTTAAACCTTCCCTACTTTGCAGCTGCAGCATGGTTTCACAAAAAACTCCCCACTAATCTTCAACAAAAAGATTTAACCGATCTCCTTCCAGAAATAGAAGATTATACCATTAATAAATTGATCCCAGCTCTTGCCAAAGGAGGATTCATTTCCAAACAAGAAAAAATGATAGTTGCTGAAAAAATGTCAGAATATTCAGGGCTTTCACTTGAGTCCGTCCTTCAGAATAATTTGGACATTCCTACCCGCTTTTTCTGGAAGGATTTATTACGTGATGAAGGAAAAACCATTGGTAGATTAGATTCTCGTTATTTGGGAATTGATCGAAAAGATGCGGGTATAAGACCTGACTACAGTGCTGAGCTAACTTCTTGGCTTCATTCTTTTACTCCTGCAATTAATCATTACATCAGAAAAGAACTTAAATTCAACACAGATATCAAATACAACATGTTTGGAACAGTACGCCCCTGGAACAATGACAACGACAATACCCGAGAAGATTTGAGAAGAGCAATGGCTGAAAATCCTTATCTCAAAGTTCTTTTCCAATCAGGATATTACGATGGGGCAACAACTTATTTTAATGCTAAATATACCATGTGGCAAGTTGATCCTAGCGGAAAAATGAAAGATCGTTTTTATTTCAAAGGCTACAGAAGTGGCCACATGATGTATCTCAGAAATGAAGATTTAATCTCAGCAAATGAGGATATTAGATTTTTTATAGAGTCCACTGCAGCCAAAGGAAAAGCTGCTAAATATTAAACATCACAACGGCGAATGGCATCGGCTAATGATTTTAAGCCTTCCTCTGTTCGATCACGTGGAATAAATTCTTGCGCTACAAAACCTTTAAATCCAGAAGCTACAATTGCTTCCATTATAGCAGGATAAAATAATTCTTGGGACTCATCTATTTCATTTCTCCCAGGTACTCCTGCGGTATGAAAGTGTCCGTAATACATCTTGTTATCTTGAATTGTTCGAATCACATCCCCTTCCATGATTTGCATGTGGTAAATGTCGTACAACAATTTAAAGTTATCAGAACCTAAAGCTTTACATAGGGCTACACCCCATTTTGAATTATCACACATATAATCATTGTGATCCACTTTGGAGTTTAATAATTCCATATGTAAAATAACTCCGTGCTTTTCAGCAAGGGGGATAATTTCTTTTAATCCTTTCACACAGTTTTTTAAACCGATCTGCTCATCAATTCCTCTTCTATTCCCACTGAAACAAATAAGGTTCGTCCATCCAGCTTCTGCTACCATGGGTATAAACCGCTTGTAATGCTTGATTAAATCTTCATGATATACTGTGTCACACCACCCTTTAGATAAATCTCTTGTAGATTTTCCCTCTAAATCTCCATAGCACATGGTGGAGGTCAGCCCATACTTTTTTAAAGTATCCCATCCCTCTGCGCCAATCAAGTCAATGCCAACCAATCCAAATTCTTTGGCTTTTTTAGCTAAGGTTTCAAGAGGTATATTACTGAAGCACCATTGACATGCAGAATGATTGATATTCCCTTTCAAGGGCTCCGTTTGATTTGAATCTTTAGTTAATTCAATTTTTGGAATTGCTAATGCACCAGAACCTAGGGCCATTGTTTTTAGTACTTTTCTTCGATTTATATTTGGTTTCATATTAAGAAGTTTGATGTAACAATTTAAATAAATTCATTCTATTAAGGCATTATATTTTTCCCATTTCCATGCAGAGGAAAGAGCTTCTTCTAAGCTAAATTGAGCCTTCCACCCTATTTTTTGTTCAATTTTAGTGGGGTCAGCATAGGCCACAACAGTATCACCTACTCGTGGATCTGAAAGTTCATAGGGCACTTTTTCCCCAGTGACATTTTCAAAAGCTTTAATTAATTCTAATACACTTACCCCAGTTCCTGTTCCTACATTAAAGATTTCAAAGGGCTCAGCACTTTTCTTTTTTAACAGATAATCCAAGCTCTCTACGTGAGCTTGAGCTAAATCCATTACATGGATATAATCTCGAATACAACTGCCATCTGGTGTGTCGTATGAAGAACCGAATACTTTTAGAACAGGCCTAATTCCTTTTACAGTTTGAGTTATGAAAGGAACCAAATTCTGAGGAACTCCATTGGGATACTCTCCAATTTTTGCTGAGGGATGAGCTCCTACGGGATTAAAATAGCGCAATAAAATTGATTTAAAATCAGGATAGGCTTTACAACAATCTTTTATAATTTGCTCACCAATCTTTTTAGTACTCCCGTATGGCGAAGTTGATGGCTTTAAAGGCTCATCTTCCCTAATAGGAAGTGTATCGGATTGACCATAAACGGTACAAGATGAACTAAAAATAAGGGGGATTGATTTTGCTACTAAAAACTTTAAAAGTTGCTGCAAACCACCCAAGTTATTGTCGTAATAGCGCAGCGGCTCTAACAAACTTTCGCTAACTGATTTGTATGCAGCAAAGTGGATTACCCCTTTAATATCAGGGAATTCATTAAACAACTGATTCATTTTTAGCTCATCCCCAACATCAATTTTCCTAAATATTGGAACTTTTCCTGTTATGGATTCAATACCCTCTAAAACTTGGATCCGTGAATTTTCAAGCGAATCAATTACTATTACCTCAACATCATTCTGCAACAAAACAGTAGTCACATGAGACCCAATGTAACCTAACCCTCCTGTAATCAGTATTTTCAAATTATTACGGTCTTAGGTTAACTCCCATCCTTTTCTGTAATCTCTCCCTACAAATTGGTTTGCAGATTCTAGATTTTTAATCTTCATGGCTTCACCGTCCCAAACCAATTTCTTTCTTCCAACAAATTGTGGACGTCCATTGGCTCCATCTTCTCTTAGCATATAACTTCGAATAGCGATGTTCCCCATCAATACCGTCTCAGTTAATGGTCCAGAATAATCAAAAGAAGAGGTTAACGATTGGTGCTCCGTACTGTTAAATCCAGCTTTACAGGCATCAACCCATTGTCTTTGGTGTCCGTACTCAGGCTCGTCAATCTTTACTTTTTCAGCTGTAATAACCGGTTCACCTTTCAGATACATTTTAGGATCAGTCCCATAGGCATCACAAATAATCACACCTTTTTCTCCAATCATAATTACACCGTTGGCTTCAATAGGCACGTCGGCAGGAACTAAATCAGGATGAAACGGTTTAATTCCTCCGTCAGACCAAGTCATTTGTAAGGGAATACTGTTTTTTTCCGTTGCTTCAAAATGCAGAGAGACAGACGAAGAAGGAGGGCATCCCTCTGGAAAATAATTCGCAGTCCACATCTTTTCATAAACAGAACCCACGCTGCATTCAACATCTGTTGGATATTTTAATCCAAGGGCTTTAAAGGGTATATCTATTAAATGACAGCCCATATCGCCTAGTGCTCCTGTTCCGAAGTTCCACCATCCTCTCCAATTGAAAGGATGCATTTCTGGGACGTAGGGTGTTTCTGCTGCTGGTCCCAACCATTGGTCCCAGTTCAATGTTTCTGGTTTTGCTGATGCATTTGGTACTGGCATTTCTCCTCCTTGAGGCCATACGGGACGGTTGGTCCAAACTTGAACTTTAGAGATGGCACCAATACGATCATCATTAATCCACTTTTGAATTTGCAGTTGATCTGGATTTGAAGCTCCCTGATTCCCCATCTGACTTACAATTTTTTTATCTCGAGCCATTTCAGTGAGTAATCGGGCTTCATAAATATTGTGTGTTAGTGGCTTTTGAACATAAACATGTATTCCTCGTTCCATAGCATATACAGCTGCTGCTGCGTGCGTATGGTCAGGAGTTGAAATGGTGACTGCATCAATGTCCTTTTCTTTATCCAACATCTTTTTGAAGTTGTCGTAAAAACTAGCATCTGGAAATTTATCGACCACTCTAGAAATACGGTTCCCTCCGGAAGAATCTACATCGCAAAGTGCAACAATACGCTCTCTTCCATTGACTGATGCATTTATAATGTCTGAAGACCCTTTTCCTCCTGTACCAATGGATGCTAGACCTAACTGGTCACTCGGTGCGGTATATCCCGTACCTCCTAATACGTGTCGTGGAACAATAAAAATACTGGATGCTGCTATCGATTTTTTTACAAAATCTCTGCGTTTTATAGAATTAGATTGTGCTTTTTTGGATTTCATCTTTAAAATTTTTGTTTGCTTAAAGCTACAAAAAATAGACATGTTCTTGCATTAGGGAGCTAAAAAATCACCTTTCCACTCTCGATCTGCATAAAACTTAGCACGCATATGGTTCGGGCGCTTTAATTTTAAATACTCAACCTGATTCGCCTCAAATTTCAATTCTACGAAATGACCTCTATTAAAATCATACGTTACAACATCGGCTGATTTTACTGGACTTCCGGGTTTCTGAACACTGCAATAATCTTTTTTAGTAGGTTCTGGTAAATCTTGAAATTTTTCTTCAGAGGCTATACTTTCAATTAAATTAACTTTAATTACCAATTGCAATAATTGGTTGGTATCATAAAAAAGAAATTCTGCTCTAGGATCGTTGTTGAGCTCTTTGATTTTTTCTGATCGGGAGTCTGTATTAATTGAAATAATGAATTTTTCGGGATCAAATCCTCTAAGCACCACAGTTCTTGAATGCGGACTTCCGTCTAGTGACAAAGTTATGAGGGTGCAATATCGAAAAGAATGCTTTTTGTGTTTTAAGGCACTTACAAGTTGTTTTTTAGCGTCTTTTAAAAGTGTATCTAGCATTACAGTGAATTTTGCTGAAACCAAGCTTCGGTTCTTTGAATCGCATTTTTTTGGATATCTGCCCAAAATAGGCTGATGTCTGCAAAATGATAATTTTTGACAAATGACAATAAAATCCTTTTGGGAACTTTAGGAACTGTGGACCATAACATTCCATCGATTAGCTCTACAGTTAGGCTCTGAGGATAAACTTTTTTATCGTAATACAGTAATCCTAGATGTTTTGACTCCTGAGTGGTTTTTTCCGTATTCCAACTGATGGGATTAGTTACTACTCCTCCTTGGTACCGCTGTTTATATTGCTTTGGTAATTTTTTTCTTTTATATGTATTCCAACTAACAAAGCCACCTGTTGCATCGGGTAGTTCAAGTGCTTTTAAATCCGTAAACATTGATTCTTCGATTTTGACTCCTATCAAGTAGGCGGCAATAAGCTTTTTTTTGAGTGGTTTGCCATCAAAAAACTCCTGGATTATCCTTTTTGCATGGAGAGAACCCTGACTATGAGCAGCAATAATAATAGGCTTACCTTGATTGAAATACTTTAGATAATACTGAAATGCTCGCTTCACATCTTGATACGCAAGTTGTCCAGCTTCTTGTCCTTGTTCGGCGTAGGGGTTTACAAAAATTCGATAGTGCGCCTGCCGATAAAAGGGCATGTATAAATTGGCTGCATCGCACCAAGCAGAAGCTTGAAACGCTACTGACTTTTCCAAAACTTCCTTTCGGACGGCTGCATTGCGATAGTCAGCATTCCATGCACTATTTTTTTTGTCCGTAAATAAGGTAGGATATACAAAAAATACATCTGCAGCTTTCGGCTCTGCCTCGCCAACAATTTCTTTGAGTTCTTTTGGAAAATTATTTGGCAAAACTGCCCAATTTTCTTTCAAACTATAATCGGCTGGTGGTGGTGATGTTTTGATGCTGAAATCAGAAGTTTTGTACATAGGTTTACAGGAAACAAATAAAATAACACACCAAAGAACCATCTTTTTCTTTCTCAATTTTTTTTCATAAAGGTAATAATTGTTACTTTAAATAACCTAAATTCCTTATTATAAGACAAGACTGATTATATATTATTAGTCTTTGAAAAAGAATAATTACTTTTACTCTATAAATAAAAATTATGAAAAATAAAATCTTAATTATTGCCAGTCTTACTCTAATTTTCGCTGTAAGCTGTCAGGATACCCCCAAAAAAAACATTGAAAACCCTACTACTATCGAAGTTAAAGTAGAACGAACAGATTCAATGTCGAAAGCCACAGTAATCACCAAAAAAACAATCAATGACCAAGTTTCAGAAGAAATTCAAGTCTTCGAAGGGTCCCACCTAGAGGTTATGGAAAAAGTTGATTTGCTTACGGCTAAACATTCGGACGAAGCTGCTAACAAAGAAGTTGTGTATGAAAAAGTCAAAAAAGTTAAGTTTCTATTGAACCCAAAAAGTGGAAGCTCAACAGAAGGAGAAGTAACATTAATTGAAAAAGAGGGTACGGTCACTTTCGAAGCTACTATAAACGGTCTTAGTGAAGGAAACCATGCCATTCATATTCATGAAAAAGCAGATTGCTCATCAGAGGATGGGAAATCAAGTGGCGGTCACTGGAACCCAACATTTGAGAATCATGGAGCATGGGGAGCAGAAAGTGGATTCCATCGAGGTGATATAGGTAATTTTACCGCTGATGCTTCTGGAATGGGTAAAGTTCTTTTTTCAACTGATTTGTGGTGCTTGGATTGTGACGATCCAGTCAAAAATATAATGGGCAAAGCGGTAATTGTTCATCAAGGTGAGGATGATTTAGTATCACAACCTTCAGGTGCTGCTGGAGCAAGAATAAGTTGTGCTGGGATCATTTATTAACTAAATCTTAAACCTCCCACTTTCTCAGTTGATTTAATTTTTCTTGTTCTTCAATTTCCGTTTTTGGGATTACTTTAAGGTGAGAGGGATGTTGCTCTATTGCATATTGTATTTGTTCAAGTATGTTCTCTACACTATCTTTTTCATAATCAATTTTTAAAGGTTCTTTAATAATCATAGATTGAAGAATTCCCTTCTTTTTAATCATTAATCCCTTTTTATCAAAAGAACGACGAAAACCATCTATTACTATCGGAATAACAATAGGATTGTACTTTTTAATTATGTGGACGGTACCCTTCCGAACTGGTTTGAATGGTTTTGTAGTACCTTGAGGAAAAGTAATTACCCATCCATCTTCTAAGGCAAGTCCAATATTAGTAATATCACTCATTTTTACCTGTCGCTTAATTGATTGACCGTTTTCTCTCCAAGTTCGCTCTATAGACACCGATCCAGCATAGGCCATAATTCGCGGCAGTAGCCCTGATTTCATTGTTTCCTTGGCAGCAACATAGTACATGTTTAATTTGGGGTCCCATAAATAGCCTACGTTTTTGATGCTATCAATCCTACCACTTAAACTGGCATTAAAAACATGAAACATAGCTACCACATCAGCAAAATAGGTTTGATGATTGGAAATGAAAAGTACGTTGTTATCCGGTAAATTTTTAATAATTTCTGAGCCCTCAATATGCAATTGATTGAAACCGCGATATCTTCTATGCGTCATAAATCCCAAATAGCGGATCAGCCATTTTTTTAGAATCAGATAGTGTCCGAAAGGGTTTTTTTTAAACATAGGTTAATACGAGGTTTAGGAATCAAATATAGACTTTATTCTAAAAGCGACTTTCTAAAAAAAGTTTAAATTCTAACAATATCACCGCGGTAGCTCCCCAAATAATATGATTTTGAAAAATAAAACATTGAACAGTTTTACCCGAATTAACTCCTTTTTTCAAGACCTGCTTTTCGATTTTAAAACGCAATAATTGATCGATGGGAAGCTCAAGATGAACGGCTACTTCCCGTTTACTGGGATTAAAATTCGGGTAGTGTGTTTCAATCAACACAAATGGACTAACTAGGAAATTGCTGGGTGGGATGTAGGTCGGTGTGAGTGATAATAACGGCTTTTTTTGATCTAATGACGTTCCTAGTTCTTCATTACATTCTCTCAAAGCGGTATTCCAAAGAGAATGATCTCCTTCTTCCTTTTTTCCTCCAGGAAGGCTTATTTGACCTGAATGAACCCCATCATATTCGGCCCGTTGTATCAAAGAAAGGTGCATGTTATTTTTTTTTGGATAACAAAGAAGCATTACTCCTGCTTCTCTAGCAGCATCATAAGTTAGAAGGTTGCTATTTAGGTGGTCTTTTTTGTGCGCATTTACTAATTGTGCGTGCCTTGATTTTCCTGATAGGTTGAAATCTTTTACATTTGAAAAACAATCTGAAAATTTTTGATAATCCATGTTAAAAACAAAATTAACTATTCTTTATTTAGGGCTTTTATTGCTTTTAAATCAATGTGGCAATTCAAAGAAAAAAAACATCCATAAAGAAGATACAAAAAAGGAACAGCCTATTGAACCAAAAAAAGCCTCTATGGAGGGTGCTGAAGCTCCCGAAATAAAAAAAGAAAAGACAGTACTTTTAAATGATCAAAATGCCATTCCATTCTTTTTTAATTATCAAAAAGAAAATTTAGAAGACAAGGTTCGTATTTCAACTCGCTTCGGAGATATTGATATTCAATTGTACAAAAACACTCCTTACCATAGAGCAAATTTTATTTATTTAACTAAAAAAGAATACTTTAATGGGAGTACCTTTCATAGGGTTGTACCAGGTTTTATTATTCAAGGAGGAAATTCAGATCGTGTTGAAACCGCAGAGAAAAGAAGAAAAATTGGGAAATACCTACTCCCACCTGATACTCGAAAAGGCTATAAACACCATCGGGGAGTAATTTCAATGCCAAGTAGTGAGATTGAAAATCCTCATAAGTTGGCTTCTCCTTATGAATTCTTTATTGTCCAACAAAGCCCTGGTGCCTACCATTTGGACGGTTCCTACACCGCCTTTGGTGAAGTAATTAAAGGAATGGAAGTCGTTGACATGATCAATAAACAAAAAGTCGATGGTAGAGAGGCTCCTTTAACCAACATCCACATGAAGGTATCGATAATTAAATAAGATTTTCTGATAACCTTACTATTCAACTGATTAAATACTAAAAATAACAATGAATTAATTCAATTCTATAGTTTTTTCTTATTAAATTTGAATAAACAATAGTTTATGACACTTACTCAATTAAAATACACCCTAGCGGTTGCGGAGGAAGGAAATTTCACACTAGCGGCAGAAAAGTGTTTTGTAACTCAGCCCACGCTAAGTATGCAAGTACAAAAGCTAGAAGAGGAACTGAATATTCAGCTTTTTAACAGAAAAGCCAAGCCAATCACATTAACAGCTGTCGGAGAAAAAATTATTTTACAAGCAAAAGTCATTCTAGAGGAAGCCAAACGGATGAGCGATGTTGTGGCAACGGAAAAAGGAATTATTGAGGGTGACTTTAGACTTGGTATCATCCCCACTGTGATGCCTACATTATTACCTTTATTTTTAAAAAATTTCATAAAAAAATACCCTAAAGTAAATTTAAAAATCGAGGAACTGAATACGGCCTCAATAGTTGAAGAATTATCATTAGGTAAACTAGATGCAGGGATTGCTGCAACACCATTAGATTATTCTCAACTGATCGAAAAACCGCTATACTATGAACCTTTTGTAGGGTACATTCCTAAACCACACCCGCTATCAGTTGTAGAGAAACTTGAGGTCGAAGATCTTGAGAAAATTAACATATTGGTACTAGAAGATGGACATTGCTTTAGAGAACACGTACTTAAACTATGTCAGACCTCACAAGGTTCGAAATCATTTGATTTAAAAAGCGGAAGCTTTGAAACCCTTGTTCATTTAGCTAATGAGGGAATGGGGATGACACTACTTCCCTACCTTCAAACGAGGGGACTTTCAGAGGCAAACAAGGAGAATTTAAGATATTTTCAAAGTCCAGAACCCGCTCGTGAAATAAGCATGCTTTACAGCAAAAATCTACTTAAACTCCCTATTATTGAAGCTTTATCTGAAACGATTGAAGGCGTATTAAGAGGCGCTATTCAATTTGAAAACATTAACGTAATTACCCCAAAGTAAAAGCCCCTGAATTTGATGAAAGTGTGGAGCGAAGCGCCTGTTTGTCTTTCACAAAACCCCTTACCCAATCCTCCAACTCAATTCGCTCTTTAGCGCCGAGCAAAGCAAATGCTTTATTCAGTTCTTTTTTAAATAATTTTGGATCAAAACTAACCTTAATAAGTATGGCTTTACAATAATTGAAATCTCTAGTCATATTCAGCGAGTTTTAAAAGGGGTTTAAAAACATTTCAATCTAAGAAGATTTTAATCTAAACTATGTTGGGGAAAAGTTAAAAAATAAAAATGTTACTATGCTATGCATAGTTCTATCTTTTATTTATATATTTGCAATGCAAACATATGAATTTATGAAGATCGAAAATACAACAGCACAAATGCGTAAGGGAATTTTAGAGTTCTGTATACTGTCATTAATTTCAGGTCGTGATTTATATACATCGGAGATATTAGAAACCCTAAAGAAGGGTAAAATGCTTGTTGTTGAAGGCACAGTTTACCCTTTACTTACACGCTTAAAAAATGCTGATCTTTTGCAATACAGATGGGAAGAATCCACTTCGGGTCCTCCGAGAAAATACTATTCCATAACCCCTAAAGGAGAAGCTTTTCTTTCTGAACTTCAACAAGTGTGGAGTGAGCTCAACAAAGCTGTAAAAACAATAACCAACAATAAAAATAGTTCCAAATGAATAAGACAATAAATATTAATCTAGCCAATACATTTTTTCATATTAACGAAAATGCATACGCAAAACTAAAAGCCTACTTAAAGACCCTAGAGGATGGCTTTAAAAACACCCTCGGAAAAGAGGAAATATTAAAAGATATTGAAGCTCGAATTGCCGAACTTTTTCAAGAGGTTAAAACAAACTCTGATTATGTAATCAGTGAGGCTGATGTAGATAAAATTATCAGTGTACTGGGACAACCCGAAGATTTTATTACAGAAGAAGATGAGGAAGAACAAACTGAAGAATCTACTCGAAAAAAACTCTTTCGTGATCCAGACGATAAGTATATCGCTGGTGTAGCTTCGGGACTTGGACACTATTTTGGAATAGATAACTCATGGATCCGTTTAATATGGCTTCTCTTAACTGTATTCTCAATCGGATCTCTAATTACAGTATATCTCTTGCTTTGGATTTTGCTGCCTGAGGCTAAAACTACTGTGGATAAATTAAAAATGAAGGGGGAGCCTGTCAACATTTCAACTATTGAAAAAAAAATTAAGAAAGAATTTGAAGAAGTATCTTCAAGGATTAAGGACATTGATTATGAAAAAACCACAAATTCTTTAAAAAAAAAGTCAAGAAATTTTTTTCAACTCTTAGAAAAACTTCTTAAAGTTATACCTACTGTTGCTTTTAGAATACTTGGTTTTCTCTTTTTAATCACTTCGATTTCGTTCATTGTAGCTGTCTTTATAGCATTAATCTTCTTGCTGTTTTTCGGAACAGCACTTTGGCCTTTGGATCTTTTGGGATTTGATTTAATCCCAAATTTACTTTGGGTACTTACAATAGTTCTATTTGTTCTTATCCCCTTTTTATTTTTATTTTCCTTGGGAGTAAGACTTTTAAGAGGCCGGTCAAGTACATTTGGAACCGTTGGAAGGTTTATATTGTTCTGCCTTTGGCTAACAGCCATTATTTCAATTTTTATCCTAGCTGGAAGTGAACTTAGAAAACATAATATAAAAGCTACAAAAACCGAAAAACACCATCTTCAAATTCAACCAAAGGACACACTTTATGTCGATTTCTTTAAAAACATGAACCTTGATTCAGAATGGAAATTTGAGAAAAACAATCCCATTACTAAATTCGTAAAAAGAATTGGTGAGGAACGCAAATACCTTTCAATTTCAATTGAAAAAAGTGACACGCTTTCTTCAGCATTAAAGATAAGAGCTTCCGCAAAAGGCTCAAACAAAAAACGAGCTCAAAACAAAGCTCAAGCCATAAACTATAACTGGGAATTAAATAATAAAACTCTTTACCTAGATCGAATTAATCCAAACTTTAAATTAAACAATCTAATTCACGAGGAAATTGATTTATCACTTTTACTTTCAGAAGGACAATTCATCTATTTAAACAACTCACTAAAATCATATTTAAATTACTCAACACAAAACGACCAAGGGTTTCGGAGTAGAAAAACCACAGGGTATCTTTGGAAAATGGGATCTAAAGAGCTTGAATGCCTTGATTGTCCAACAAATCAATCCAAATTACAACTCCAATATCAAGATGACCAGGGTGAAGAAAAACTACATTTAAAAGTAGATGAGGATGGAATTAAACTCAAAACAAAATAAAGTTTGAAGAAAGCCCAATTACTGTTTGCATTAACTTTTTTTAATGCTATATTTGCGCACACTTTTTCGGGGTGTAGCGTAGCCCGGTCATCGCGCCTGCTTTGGGAGCAGGAGGTCGCAGGTTCGAATCCTGCCACCCCGACAGAAAACAAATTGGGATTGTAATGACCTAGTCATCGCGTCCCGATTAGTCGGGAAGGTCGCAGAATCTAATTCTCACCGCCTGAAAAAAAACAAATTGGGATTGTAATGACCTCATCATTGCGTCCCGATAAAATCAGGAAAATAAAAGACTCGAATCTTTTACAGCCCTGAGTTAGAAAAACCAAATACTTATTCGGGATGTGGCGCAGCCTGGTAGCGCACACGCATGGGGTGCGTGGGGTCGCAGGTTCAAATCCTGTCATCCCGACTTTGTTTTAATTATTCCAACGCATTTCAAAGAAAAATTAAAGCGCCTGATTTGAAGCAAATACATAAGAGAAATCAAATGTCATAGTAAATAGATTGAGCTTTATTTAAAATCAAAATTCAACTATTAATGGGAGGGGTAGTTAAATCAGATTACAAACATTACTAAATGCGCTTTTTTCAATCCAAAATTTAGTAGATTAGTGCAAAACAAATTGATTTAATTGAACGCATTAATTATGAAATTATATTTTCCTTTTAGCCTTTTATTTTTCTTAGTATTGCACATAGGTTGTGCTCAGGATAATCCCCCTTTTATTGAAACCCCCACAGCTGTAAACTATACTTATGAGACTGTTGTGGATGGAATTGACATTCCTTGGGGCTTGGTATTTATCACAGAAAATGATTTTTTAGTAACTGAAAAATCAGGAATTCTCTACCGTGTAAAAAATGGTGAAAAAACAGCATTAAGTGGCTTGCCAGAAATTTACGTAAGAGGTCAAGGTGGTCTTTTAGATATTGCCATACATCCAGATTTCGGCTCAAATAATATGGTTTACATGACCTTATCCACAAATACTGAAGGTGATGAAGCGGGTGGTAACACATCTTTATACTCCGCTAGACTCAACGGAACTGAACTAGAAGATGCTAAACTACTTTACAAAGCAACCCCTAATACCAAAAAAGGCCAACACTGGGGATCCCGTATTGTTTTTGACTCTGAGGGACACCTTTATTTTTCTATTGGTGACCGGGGAAATCGAGATGAAAACCCACAAGACATTAGTAGAGATGGAGGTAAAATTTACCGCCTAAACTTAGATGGTAGCATCCCAGAAGACAATCCGTTTGTAGGCAAGGAAAATACAAAAGAAGCTATATATTCATACGGTCACAGAAACCCACAAGGAATGGTAGTCCACCCAAAGACTGGCGATGTTTGGGAACACGAACACGGACCTCAAGGCGGAGATGAAATTAATATTATTCAAAAGGGGGTCAATTTTGGTTGGCCAACAATCACTTATGGAATAAACTACAGCGGAACACCAATCACCGACAAAACGGCTTTACCAAATATGGCACAACCATTTTATTATTGGGTACCCTCTATTGGACCCAGCGGTATGGCTTTTTCAACCTCTGGTGTTTACAAAAATTGGACTGACGATTTATTTGTTGGATCACTCAAATTTGAATACTTAGAACGCCTCGTTATTGAAAATAATAAAGTGGTCAAAAGAGAAAAAATATTGGATAAAATAGGGCGAGTAAGAGAAGTTGTTGAAAGTCCAGAGGGCTATTTATATATTGGAGTAGAAGGAAAAGGGATTCTTAAAATTATACCGAATTAATGAAAGTTTTTATAGTCGTCTATTTGCTCACTGTTGGTGTGTTTACTACACTTCTTTTTCAAGAAAAAACGAAAGAAGACAGTATTATTGCCGGTCAAGAAATTTATCAAGATTTTTGTGTTCAATGCCACTTAACATCAGGTGAGGGCGTTTCGGGTGTCTTTCCTCCATTAAAATCCTCAGATTATCTTCTAAACAATATTGAAAAGAGTATTGCGGGACTAAAATATGGACTTCGTGGTAAAATCATAGTCAATGACGAGACATACAATGGCGTGATGCTAAACCAAGGATTGGAGGATGAGGAAATTGCTGATGTAATGAACTATATCCTCAACGAATGGGGAAATAATCACGATAAACAAATCACAACTCAACAAGTCACGGAAATACAGAAAAAAGTATTGGAATAATGAATTTTCGATTACTCTGGAACACTACAAAAAAAATTAAAAATCCTTATTTTTTGTACGGAATTATTTTAACTGGTTTTGCCGTTTGGATGTTTTTTTTAGACACGCACTCTTGGACAATCCACTCTGAATTAAATCAAGAGATCGAACAGCTTGAAAAAGAAGAAAAGGTATTGAAAGAAATCATCAAGAAAGATCTCAAAACTATTGAAGTTCTACAAAATCAAGACAGTCTAGAACGTTTTGCAAGAGAAAATTACGGCCACAAAAAGAGCAATGAAACTGTTTTTATAATAGAAACTAAAGACAGTTTAAATTAAACACCGATCAAAAAATTCAGACATACAGTTCCCTTTCATAAATGTATTCTTTTAATCTTTTTTAGCGGAGTAAATAATCGTATTTTTAAATGCTTAAAAAACAACAATGGGTAAAATAATTGCCATAGCTAATCAAAAGGGAGGAGTCGGGAAAACTACCACTGCCGTCAATCTTGGCGCAGCTTTAGGGGTTTTGGAAAAGAAGGTTCTTTTGATTGATGCTGATCCGCAGGCCAATGCCACATCAGGGTTAGGAATTGATGTACAAGGCGTTCAATTCGGCACCTACCAATTGTTAGATCACAGCATCAAAATTGAAGAGGCTATTTTAAAAACTAAAAGTCCCAATCTAGACTTAGTGCCTTCTCATATAGATTTAGTGGCTTCTGAAATCGAACTTGTTGACAAGGAGTCGCGTGAATACATGCTTAAAAAAGCACTAGTCGGAATTGTAGATCATTACGATTATATCCTCATAGATTGTGCTCCCTCTTTGGGCTTAATTACTTTAAACTCGCTAGTTGTAGCAGATGCGGTCATCATACCAATTCAGTGTGAGTATTTTGCTTTGGAGGGATTAGGAAAGCTTTTAAATACAATTAAAAGTGTTCAAAAACTTCACAATAAAGAACTCGATATTGAAGGGCTCCTACTAACAATGTACGATACACGACTTCGTCTTTCCAACCAGGTTGTAGAAGAAGTCAAAAAACATTTTGGTAAAATGGTGTTTAAAACTATCATTCAGCGAAATATCAGACTTAGTGAAGCACCCAGTTTTGGTGAAGACATCATCACCTATGACGCATCTAGCCGTGGTGCAAAAAGTTATTTATCTTTGGGCAGCGAAATAATCAAACGCAATAAATAATACCACATGGCAAAATCAAATCGAAAACAAGCTCTAGGTCGCGGATTATCTGCACTATTGAATGATTCTGAAAATGCCATCGAATCAATCAATGACAAAAATGCGGATCAAGTAATTGGCAGTATCATTGAACTTGAGCTCGACAAAATTAGCACCAATCCCTTTCAACCAAGAACACATTTTAATGAACAGGCGCTAGAGGAGTTAAGTCAATCTGTCAAAGAATTGGGCGTTATACAACCCATAACAGTCCGCAAAAAAGGAAGCAGTTTTGAATTAATTGCGGGTGAAAGAAGATTCAGAGCTTGTGAAATGGCAGGTCTAAAAACAATCCCAGCTTTTGTTCGTCTTGCTGATGATCAAGAGTCCTTGGAAATGGCACTTGTAGAAAATATTCAAAGGCAGGATTTAGACCCCATTGAAATTGGACTTTCATATCAACGCTTGATTGATGAAATCAAACTTACTCAAGACCAGTTGAGTACTCGAGTTGGTAAAAAAAGATCCACCATAACCAACTACATGCGCTTACTCAAATTAGATCCTATCTTACAAACTGGGATTAGAGACAGTTTTATCAGCATGGGACATGGACGGGCACTAATAAATGTTGATTCACCAAAGGAGCAAATCAAACTGTATAAAACTGTTGTTAAAAAGAGACTCTCTGTACGAGAAACAGAAGCTTTAGTTCGAAAGTTAAAAGCTCCTAAAGTCACATCGAATAAAATTTATCAACCCGCCTACATAGATCAAGCTGCAAATGAACTTGAAACACTTTTTGACACTCCAGTAGCTGCTTCTGCAAATAGTCAAGGACAAGGCCAACTCAAAATCAGTTTTGAATCACAAGAAAAGCTCCAACATATTTTAAATAAAATTAAAGGTGAAAATTAAATCCCTTTTTTGTAGTGTTTTTGTATTCTTCTCCTTGTTTATCTTCGGACAAGAAGAACCTGAAGAAGAAAAGCGAAGTGAACTTAATGAGATTGTAATTCCTGACTCACTAGCCTACGCCAAAAATTACTCCCCGCGAATTCAACGTTTGATAAATGATCCGTTAACTCCTTCAAAAGCGGCTTTCTACTCGGCAATAATCCCTGGTTTAGGTCAAGCCTATTTAGGCAAGGCATGGAAAATTCCGATTGTATATGCAGCAATAGGTACTTCGTTCTATTACTATAATCTACAAAATAAACAGATGAGTGAATACCGAACGGCTTATAAGCAACGTCTTAACGGAATTTTTAATGATCGTTTTTTAGAAAAAGAGATTCCTATCACTACCGAACAACTCCTCATCGGAATAGATTTCCACAAAAATTATAGGGACATGGCCATGCTTTTTTTAGCAGCATCCTACATGCTCAATATATTAGAAGCGAATGTTTCTGCACATTTACTCCAGTTTAATGTAAATGATGATTTAAGTATAACTCCAGATCTTATTTTTGATGAACGGCAAAGTGGCATTCGATTGGCCGTTAGGTTTTAAAAAAATAATTGTATGAAAATCGCACTTTTAGGTTATGGACGAATGGGTAAGGCAATCGAAAAATTTGCCGAGGACAGAGCTCATGAAATTGTATATATACTTGATAAAGAAGAAGTTAAAGGAGACTTGTCTCTAGCCGATGTGGCAATAAATTTCAGTGTTCCACAAGCCGCCGTAGAGAATATTAAATCCGCCCTTGAAAAACAAATCCCTGTAGTCTGTGGAACAACAGGTTGGCTGGAACACTATCCAGAAATAGTTAACTATTGCACTACTCAAAAATCAGGTTTTTTGTACGCCTCTAACTTCAGTATTGGAGTCAATCTCTTTTTTAAAATAAATGCTATTGCAGCAAAACTCATGAAATCTCAACAGGAAAATTACCACCCCACACTTGAAGAAATTCATCACATTCATAAACTCGACGCTCCTAGTGGCACTGCACTCACTCTAGCTGAAGCTGTACTGGAAGAATCTGATTTAACAGAATGGGAACTGGAAGGAGACTCTAAAACTAAACTCAATATTAAATCCATAAGAGAAGGAGAAGTTCCAGGAACCCACTCCGTTAAATACACCTCCTCGATCGATGAAATTAGTCTTAAGCATGAAGCATTTGGTAGAGATGGATTTGCTCTAGGAGCCGTAATTGCCTCAGAGTGGCTGGTTGGAAAGCAAGGTGTTTTTAGTATGAATGATGTTTTAAATATTTCTTAATTCTACGGCACATTAAAGTGAACCCCTTATCTTTGATAAAAATCGTTAGGACATGACTCTTACACAGTGGATTCTTTTTGCTTTAATACTCCAAATTGTTCATTTTTTAGGCACATGGAAGCTTTATGTAGCTGCAGGCTATAAGTCATGGCAGGCTGCAGTTCCTGTTTACAATGCTGTTATTTTAATGAAAATTATTGGAAGGCCTAAATGGTGGGTTATTATGCTTTTTATTCCAACGATTAATTTAATTCTCTTTGGTGTAATCTGGGTTGAGACGTTAAGAAGCTTTGGAAAAAATAAAAGTACAGATACTCTTTTGGTCCTATTGACGTTCGGCTTGAGCATCTTCAGTTTAAACTATAGCAGTAAACTCAACTACATATCGGATCGTAGTTTAAAACCGAGAACCGGATTAGGAGAAACCATAAGCTCAATTCTTTTTGCAATAGTAGCAGCAACATTGGTTCATAATTATTTTATACAACCCTACATTATACCTACTGGCTCACTAGAAAAATCTTTGCTCATCGGTGATTTTCTTTTTGTAAGTAAATTTCACTACGGGGCAAGAACACCAATGACTGCTGTTTCAGTTCCTATGGTGCACGATACCATACCAGTCCTTAAAGTCCGTTCTTATTTAAAAAAACCACAACTCCCCTACTTTAGACTTCCTGCATTACAAAAAATAAAACGTAATGATATTGTAGTATTCAGTTGGCCAGCAGATACAGTACGGCAATTCTTTGTAAGAGAAAAAAGGGTTGACAAACCCATTGATAAAAAATCAAACTACGTTAAACGTTGTGTCGGAATTCCTGGTGATACGCTTGAAATAATAAACGGGTTTGTTCATACCAATGGCGAAAAAAACAGCTATTCTAATAGATCAAGAATTCAATTCAGCCATAGTGCTTATGCTAAAAAAGGTGTTTCCTCTAGGAAGCTCTTAGCTGAAGGGTTTGAATCTTTTTATCGCAAGTATAAAATTGAAAATATTACAGAAAACAGCTATAGACAACTTGTACCTTACATATTGAGAAGTTCAGGTAATTCTGTAGATGATTTTTCTGTCTTTACCGATGCCAAGGGACTCCCTGCCGATCTGGTTCGTAAATTAGGGTTGCGGGTTAGTGAACTGCTTGAAGCTAAAAAAGAGATGACATTAACTCCTAAAGAAGCAGCTACTTTGAGAGCTCTTCCTGGAATTGATAGTGTCATTCAACGGGTAAGTAAAAATAAAGTGCCTAACGAAACTTTTTTTCCTAATAAATTACCTTTCAATTGGAATGAAGATAATTTTGGACCACTTCTCATCCCTAAAAAAGGAATGACTGTACAATTAGATCGTTCAAACCTTCCCCTTTACAAGAAAATCATTACGGATTACGAATTGAATGAACTGGAAATGACTCCTTCTGAAATTCTCATCAATGGTAAGCCTTCCTCAAGTTATACCTTCCAAAAAGATTACTATTGGATGATGGGTGACAACAGGCATCGATCTGAAGATAGCAGATTTTGGGGCTTTGTACCGGATGACCATATCGTAGGGAAACCAATTTTTATCTGGTTTAGCATTAAAGGAATCAATGACGGGATTAAAAACTGGAGTGTACGTTGGGACCGAGTATTTACAACGGTAGATGGTCCTGGTGAACGCTTCTCTTATTTCCCATATTTTGCTGGAATTGTAATCCTTTGGCAACTAGTCGTCTTCATTCAAAGAAGAAAATCTAAAAAAGTGGCATGATCCCTGTCGTTTGTCCAGCATATCTTCCAAATATTTACTATTGTAGCTGGATATTAAACCAAACTAAAGTGCTTTTTATAGTTGATTCTCACTATCAAAAACAAACATTTAGAAATAGGTGCGAGATTTATGGAGCCAATGGGAAACTCAAACTTACCATTCCTGTAGTACACACTAAAACAAAAGCTCCTTTGAAAGAAAAGGAGGTTTGCATTTCAAACGAAACCCCATGGCAAAAACAACATTGGAAATCCATTTGTTCAGCGTATCGATCCTCTCCGTATTTTGAATTTTACGAAACAGAGCTCGCTCCTTTCTTTGAAAAAAAAGAAACCCATTTGATGCAATTCAATATCCAGATTTTAATCAAAATTATGGAACTTATTGAAGCACCGTTTTCATACGAAATGGTGGAGTGGAATATAAACAAGCATCAAAGAATGGACTCTTTAATCAATGCGAAAAAAAAAATAGACTGGAAAGCTTTACCGTATACTCAAGTGTTTCAAAATAAAAATGGATTCCTAAATAATTTAAGTCTATTGGATGTGGTATTCAATCTTGGACCTGAGAGCTTTACTTATCTAAAAAATCAAAAAGGAATTACACCTTAAATTTTTCCCAATCGAGCTGAAATGGGTTTGTGATCGGATAATTTGACTTTATGAGTTTCAAAATCAATAACCTTAAGTTCTGGTGAAGTAAAAATGAAGTCTATACGCATGGGCATAAATGAAAAATGATAAGTCGCTCCAAAACCCGTACCTTTTTCAAGAAAACTATCAACTCGTGATCTCCGAATTTCATTATACGCACTTGAAAATGCATTATTATTCAGATCCGTACATATTATTTCTGGATATGAATTTGACTCAGTCAAATTATTAAACTTAATGACCTGTTCATTTTGAATATCAAAAACGGCTTGCAACTTTGTTCTTATTTGCTTAGAATAATTAGAACTGATTAAGGTATCCTTTCGATTCAAACGAAACGACTCAAAATGGAGGTTATATAGTCTTAAAGTATCTTTTTTCCAAATTAAATCACTTTGCATACCCCCATTTAAGGAACCTTGAAATGAAATAGCTTTTGTGTTAATTAAGGGATATTTGGACACAATACAGGATCCAATCTTACCGTTTTTAATGTAGGGTTTAAAAAATTGGTAGGGATAATTTTTAAATTGGGGTGCTTCGTTCTTTGCATACTCTTGGAAGCAAATAACATCGGCCTTGCTTTCAGTTACAAAAGTCTCAATTGAAGTCGATACTTCAGTTTCTTCCAACCACTTAAAGCGATTAAAAGAGCGTACATTATAACTCATTACTTTGAGGCCACTGGATGCTGCAATTGCATTATTATCAGGTTGATAAAATAATTTCCACTCTTGAAAACTGATCAATATAGTCGCAAAAAAAAGAAGAAAAGGCCATCGAAAACGAACCAACCAAAAAATAAAAAAAAGAGCATTGATAAAACACAACAAAGGAACTGCTAGCGAAAGTAACGGAATGGCTATAAAATTTCCCAAAGCACCCATGCTGAGAAGCTGAAGAAGTAAACAAATCAAATTTGTAGTTAGGAGAAACTTAAACAAAAACGAGTTCTTTTTAGTTCTAGTTTTCACTTGTTATTTTTTACCGGCTTGAAAGAGAAGATCTTTTTCTTTTTGCGAAAGACTATCATACCCTGATGTACTAATTTTATCTAAAATAGAATCTATTTTTTGTTGATCTAAATCATCATGAACTGCATTCTTTTTTGATGCCGAATTCGATTTATTTTTATAGACCGTTTTCAAATTTGATTGCTTTTTAAACAAATTTAAAATCCGATTACTTAACGCTTCAAATGGGAGACCAATGTCTGTACCTTGATTCAATCTTCGAACATAAAAATAACCTAGTGCTGCTCCCCCTAGATGAGCCAAATGTCCGCCAGCGTTACCGTAAGGTATTTGAATCACGTCAAGTAATACAAAAGCAATAGCTAAATAACGGAGTTTAACATTGAAAAAAATCAAGCGAACTTCTTGGTCGGGTGAATAGGTGGCTATAAAAATAAAAACAGCCATAACCCCTGCAGAAGCTCCAACCATTATGGGTGAAGAATTTTGAAAGGCAGGGAAAACAGAATAACTTACAAGAAATGTAAGTCCCCCTATGAGTACACCAAGAAAGTAAACATTGAAAAAGGTTTTTGAGGAGAATAGATTGAGAAACAAACGTGAAGCAAAATAAAGCAAATACATATTCCAAAAAAGATGGAAAAATCCAGAATGCATAAAGCTATAGGTCAAAATTGTCCATGGCTTAAAAATCAATTCTCCCCAATCTGCAGAAAGCTCAAACCATCCAATAAAAACTCCAGAGGGTATGTTAAAAAGGTAAAGTATTGTTCTTAAAAACAAGGGAAGCACAAAACAAACAACATTGACGAGTATTAACTTCTCGGCATTGTTTAATTGCTGTAGGCGGTATGTCAATTGATCTTTAAAATTCATTAGTCCCAACGGTTTTGGTCGAATTGATTTTTTTTCCAATACCACATCATTATCAGACCTGTGATGGCTCCACCTAAGTGCGCAAAGTGAGCTATAGGACCAATGGAGTAAGAAGTAAATCCAAAAAACAAATCTCCTAGAATAAGTAAAGGCACAAGAATCTTGGCTTTAACAGGTATTGGTGGAAACAACAACATCAAACGAGCATTTGGAAATAAAAAGGCAAAAGCCACTAAGACTCCGTAAAGTGCTCCAGAGGCTCCTACCATTACTGAGTTGAAGGCGGATAGACCAGAAAGAAGTTTCTCTCTTCCAATTTGTTCAATCAATGAATAAGAGAGGTCTCGTGTTTCAAAAAAAGTAGCGACCTGACTTCCTGTTAGCCCTTGTGAAATAAGCAGTTCAGAAATCTCACTAACCTGAAAATAGTACAACGCAAGCTGCAATGCTGCGGCACCAAATCCGGTAGAGAGGTAGAAAAAAATAAATTTGTTTCTTCCCCACATTTGTTCAATTGGAATTCCAAACATATAGAGTGCAAACATATTAAAGAAAATATGCCCCAAATCTCCATGCATAAACATATGAGTTAAGGGTTGCCAAAACTGAAATTTGGGACTGGAAGGATAATGCAGCGCAAACAAATCATAAACAACATCCCCTAAGGCGATAGTTGCGATAAAGAAAATCACATTGATGATTAAAAGATGTTTTACTGTTTCTGTTATGTTTCGCATTAATTTAACTTTTGTTCAATCTCTGTCTTTTCTAAAGTAATAAAAATCTGTCGATTAAATGGAGAGACTGCGGTTTCCTTACATCCAAAAAAATCATCAAGTAAAGCCTGTTGTTCTTGTACATCCATAAGCTCTCCAGATTTGATAGCTAAGCTCTTGGCCATGGTCTTTGCAACTTGATCTGCATGACTGAAATGCTCCAAACTAGACTCCTCTTCATGCTCGGATAAAATAGCATCGATTACCCCTTCAATTTTAGAAGCCTGACAATGATCTGGTGCGCCTTTAATAACTAAAATTTTTTCATCATTAAGGCTCATTTGAAAACCTAACATTTCAAGTGCTGCTTCTACATATTGAAATTGATCTAATTGCTGGGGATTTAATTTCAACTCTAAGGGGAAAAGTAACTGCTGACTAACTCCCTTTTTATTGGTGATTGCATTGAGAAAACGTTCGTATAAAACCCGTTGATGTGCACGTCTTTGATCAATTACGAGCATGTGTGTTTTTAATGGACAAACAATGTATTTTGAAAACAACTGGAAGACCTTGGGACTTTCAGAAATATCCATTAAGGATTCTTGCGGTGGATTTATAGAAGGAATCTCTTTATCCTGCAAGCCACTATACAATCCTTCCCATTGAGTGTCTTTTTTGGATGAAAATGTGTTGGAGTCGTTCTTAAACGGGTTGAAATTAGAATCAACTTCAATGGGAGGCAGAACGGCAGATTTATCTTTGAAAGCATAAGGAACTTCCATCGATTTATTTTGTTCAAAATCCAAGGTAGGCATCACCTGAAAAATTCCCAGACTGTGTTTAACCGCTGCTCTTAAAATCGCGTACAAATTCTGCTCTTCCTCAAACTTTACTTCTGTTTTTGTAGGATGAATATTAATGTCTATAGATTTTGGATCTACCTGAAGATACAGAAAGTAACCCGGTTGATAGCCGGGTCTCAACAATCCCTCAAATGCAGCACTTACTGCATGATGTAAAAATGGGCTTTTAATAAATCGGTTATTGACGAAAAAAAACTGCTGCCCCCTGGTTTTTTTTGCGAAATCAGGTTTGACTACAAAACCTTTAATTTCAGCTAATGAAGTTAATTCTTCTACGGGAACGAGTTGGGATTCCCATTTCGTTCCAAAAATTCCTGATATTCTTTGTTTTAAACCTGAAACAGCTAAATCAAATAATTCATTTCCGTTATTAAAAAAAAGGAACTTAATCTCAGGATGAGCAAGTGCGACTCGATGAAACTCGTCAATAACATGACGCAACTCTACTTGATCGGACTTTAAAAAATTTCTACGCGCTGGTATGTTGTAAAAAAGACTCTTTACTGCTATAGAAGTTCCTTGAGGTTGAGTGGATAGGGATTGATCCACCACTTTACTTCCTTCAATTCTTAAACTGTGAGAAACCTCATCTTTATCAGTTCTTGTATGAGTTTCTACATGGGCTATGGCGGCAATTGAGGCAAGGGCTTCACCTCGAAACCCTTTAGTTGTCAATCCAAATAAATCTTCGGCTACATTAATTTTTGATGTGGCATGACGTTCAAAGGCTAATTGAAGATCTGTATTACTCATCCCCTGACCATCATCAATTACCTGAACCAATGTTTTTCCTGCATTTTTTATAACCAGTTGTATGGTAGTTGCCTGGGCATCAACAGCATTTTCAAGCAATTCTTTTACCACAGAAGCGGGTCTTTGAATAACTTCGCCTGCTGCAATCTGGTTAGCAACATGATCCGGTAAAAGCGAAATTTTAGCAGACATTAATTTTTTGGATAAAATAGGCTGAGGTCAAAATCCAGTATATAAAGCGCCAATAAAACCAGAACTAAAATAATGCTAAGCAAACGCAAGGAGATTGATCTGTTCTTTCTTGTTCGCATTTGCACACGTGCCTCTTTCCATTGCTGACCCATATCATTTGCGTTATAGGTATCTCGATATTTTGAAAATTTAGAATCGAATTCGTACAGGTTTCCATCCTCTTTACCTTTATAGTATCGAGGAGTGTAATTGTATCTTCTATTTTTTCGTAGTTTAAATAAACTGGACTTTAACATGACTCAAAAATACGAGAAAGGGATGAAAATATTGGTATCGAAGTTGGAGAAACTTCTATTATTGAATTGCCCGAAGTTTACTCATCTGGAGCGCAGCTATCGCAGCTTCAGTTCCTTTATTTCCGTGTTTTCCGCCGCTTCTATCTTTTGCCTGCTGAAGGGTGTTGTCTGTTAAAACACAAAAAATAACAGGCACCTCTGAAACTATATTTAAGTCTTTGACTCCTTGTGAAACAGCTTGACAAACAAAATCAAAATGTTGAGTTTCTCCTTTGATCACACTGCCTATTGCGATCACTGCGTCAGGATTAAACGATTGTGCCTTTTTGGAGCCGTAGATCAGTTCAAAACTCCCAGGAACATTCCAAATTTTAATATTAGAATCTTGCACACCATGCTTTTTTAGGGTTTCTATTGTACCCTTACACAAAGCGGTAGTTATGGAATCATTCCATTGAGAAACAACTACATGAATTGTAAAAGCACTGCCATCTGGAACAGTGTTTAAATCGTAATTGGAAAGATTGTGATTGGCAGTAGCCATCTCCTTAGGGCTTCATGTGTTCTAATTTGCCCTTTTGGACAGCAACCCATTTTGCTTCCTCAGCTTTTGGATATTCCTTTTCAATGCGTTCTAAAAAGGATATTGCTTGCTTAATTTTACCATTTTCAGCACCCAACATCGCTGCTTTGTAAAGGTATTTTGGAGTAGAGTACATATTATTACTTACTTCGGAAGCTTTGATATAATATGCATAAGCATCATCTAGCTGACCTAATTGTGCATAAGCATCTCCAACGGCTCCTTTTGCGAGGGCACTCAATAAAACATCATCAGCGCTAAAGTCATCTAAATAAGTGATGGCATTTTCGTAGTCTTTTAGATTAAGATATGCCATTCCAGCACTGTAAGTAGCAAGTTTAGCAGCTGGTGTTCCTTTATAATTGTCTATAATATCTAAAAATCCGTACTTTCCTTCTCCGCCATTTAAGGCTCTTCGATAAAGAGAATCAGAATTGACACTATTCACAGCCAATTCAAAGTAATATTGAGCTTGATTAAGCTCACTTACCGCCTCCTTAGCTTTTGGCTCGGTGATAAAATTATTGTACCCTAAATAACCCAAAACTCCTATAGCAACAAGTCCAATAAAACTTAAAATAATGTTTTGATACTTAACGACCCATTCTTCAGTTTTATTTGCAGTAGTATCTAAGGTTTCGAATACCTCTGCTGTGGTACTTTCTTGGACGGCTTCATTTTCCCGACTTGGGGTTATTGATTTTTTTGCGCCTCGTTTTTTATATGTAGCCATGGTAACTTAATTTAGCGCGTAAAATTAGTCTTTTTATTCTAATTCAAAAAGCTTAAAGCTAGCTTCTAAGTTATTATTTTTGTATTTCATGCTTTTAAAACAACTCACCCTTACTCAATACAAGAACATCAGTTCTAAAACTTTTGTTCTGAATCCAAAAATCAACTGCTTTGTAGGCGATAATGGCGTTGGTAAATCCACAATTTTAGATGCGATATACCACCTTGCACTAGGGAAAAGCTATTTTAATCCAATAGCACTTCAAAACATTCAAATAGGGCAAGAGTTTTTTGTGATTGAGGGTCGCTTTGAGAATGAAAATAGGGAAGAAAAAATTATTTGTAGTTTAAAAAAGGGGCAGAAAAAAATCATGAAACGCAATGGTAAGGCTTATGAGAAGCTCGCAGACCATATTGGCCTTATCCCAACTGTAATTATTTCTCCTTCGGACCGTGACCTTATTTCAGAGGGAAGTAGTACTCGCAGAAAGTTTATAGATGGCGTAATTGGACAAACCGATACTTTGTATTTACAACATCTGATAGAGTACAACAAAATTCTAGCGCAACGAAATGCTTTACTAAAATACTTCGCTCTGAATCAGACCTTTGACGAAGATACACTAGAAGTTTATAACGAGCAGCTCGTGGAAAGAAGCACTCCAATATTTGAAAAACGAAAAGTATTTATGGAGACTTTTGTCCCCATTTTCAAATCGCGATACCAAGAAATCAGTAGTGTGGAAGAATTTGTAAATCTAGAATACGAAAGTCAACTATACTCCGATTCTCATGCCTCTTTATTAAAAACTAGCTTGGGTAAAGATCGTGTCATTCAATATACTAGTGTCGGTATTCACAAAGACGATATCCTTTTTCTAAAAGAAGAGCAACCCATTAAAAAATTTGGAAGTCAAGGCCAGCAAAAAACTTTTTTAGTGGCTCTTAAATTAGCACAGTTTGACTTTTTAAAATCTCAAACTGGAGGAGCCCCAATTTTGCTTCTTGATGATGCTTTTGACAAACTCGATCAAAAAAGAGTATCTCAAATTATTTCGTTAGTAGATCAAAATGATTTTGGGCAAATTTTTATCACAGATACTCATGAAGATCGTACCTTAGATGCACTAGCAAATTCGAAATCTGGCTATGAAATTTTTAAACTGTAAATGTTGAAAATATATTGCACTCTTGTTGTTTATCTAATGCTTATTGGATGTCGAGCAGAACCAACAATTGAACTCGATCAAATTGATGGTTATTGGCAAATTGAATTTGTTCAACAAGAAAATGAAACGTTTGAAAGCAAACAAACCAGTCCCCTTTATGATTTTTATTCAACTGAAAAAAACAAGGGGGTATACAAAAAAGTAGCGCCCCAAATTGATGGAAGTTTTCAAACTTCTGAAAGTGCTGTTTCGTTTGAAATCATTAAAGACAATGAAAATGTAATTCTTCAATTTACTTCGCCGTGGAATGCTTGGATTAAAACGATCAAACATCTGGATGCCGAAACTTTAGTGCTTTATCATGAAGAACGTAGCTTTCACTATAAAAGACCCCTAATCAGCAAAATAAACTTCGGAAATGAGTGATTTTAAAGACAAATACGACCCCAAACCGATTAAATCTGTTTTAAAAGATATTATCGCACAAAAACCTTTAAAGAGAGGAGTTCAGCAAATTAGAATATGCAACGCTTGGGGAGAAACTATGGGTGCACACATTGAGAGCTACACAGATGAGGTACGGTTTTCTCACAATACCCTGTATGTAACACTTCGTTCAGCTCCCCTTAAAATGGAGTTAAGTTATGGGTTAGAGTCACTAGTCAAAAGAATGAATGACCACTTAGGTGGTGAGTTTGTTCAGAAAATTACCCTCGTTTAAAAACGCTCTCTCTGAGCAAAATGAAAAGAAGCTTCAAGTGCTGCATTTTCATCACTATCTGAACCGTGAACTGCATTTTCTCCCATAGAGGTGGCATAAAGTTTACGAAGCGTTCCTTCAGCAGCATCAGCAGGATTTGTTGAACCTATAAGTGTTCTGAAATCACTTACAGCATTTTCTTTCTCAAGAACAGCAGCTACTATAGGGCCTCTTGTCATGAAGGTAACTAATTCTCCAAAGAAAGGACGTTCTTTATGTACCTCGTAAAACGATTCGGCATCATTTACTGTGAGTTGAGTGAGTTTGAGGGCTTTGATACTAAAGCCTGCAGAAGTAACTTTTTCAAGAATATTACCGATGTGCCCGTTTTCTACTGCGTCAGGCTTGATCATCATTAATGTTGTATTCGCCATTTTTTTTGTTTCCGCCAAAATTACTAAATGAAATTCAAAGGAATAGAGTGAATTCTTTAAAGATTTGTAATCTAAAAAAATAAATAGTCCAGAAGTGCTCGCTCAAGTGAAAATGGTATCTTTGCTACTGTATGAAAAAAGACTTTATAACAGCACTCAGACAACGTCTTAACAGTCCTCAAAAAGCTGTAATCATTCCACATAAAAATCCAGATGGTGACGCTTTGGGAAGTACCCTTGCTTTGATGCACTTCTTACAACTAGAAAAACATCAAGCAGTCATTGTTTCCCCAAACGACTATCCGAAATTCTTAAATTGGATGCCCGGTCAAGATCAAATTTTAATTCATAATGAGAGCAAAGAACTTGTCCAAAGAAAAATGGACGAAGCGACCCTAATTTTCACTTTAGATTTTAACGCCCTAGGACGAATTGATCAATTGGGTGATCTAGTTTCTAATGCCACAGCAGAAAAAATCATGATCGACCATCATGAAGCACCCGAAGACTATGCTACGCTGATGTATTCGGATACTCGTATGAGTTCAACTTGTGAAATGATTTACAACCTAATCACAACCCTAAATCCCAACTCAATAAATACAGAAATTGCATGTTGTCTCTATACTGGGATCATGACAGACACTGGCTCTTTTAGATATCCATCAACTACTGCTGATACCCACAAAGCTATCGCCCATCTTATTGAAAAAGGTGCTGATGGTACTGCCATACATCAAAAAATTTACGACAGTTCTTCTTTCAACAGACTAAAGCTTTTAGGAATTGCTTTATCCAACCTAAATCGTATTGGAACACTTCCAATTGTTTACATCACCTTATCTCAAAAAGAACTCAACTCTTGTGATTATCAAAAAGGCGATACCGAAGGCTTCGTCAATTACGGACTTAGCTTGGAAGGTGTACTATTCGCTTGTATCATGATCGAAAATGAAAAAGAAGGGAAAATCAAGATGTCTTTCCGATCTAAAGGCTCTTTTTCAGTAAATGAATTTGCACGAACTTATTTTCAGGGTGGAGGACATCTCAATGCCGCAGGCGGAATGTCAACTGATTCCATTTCTGAAACGGTTGAGCGTTTCCATAAAGGGGTTGCAGAAGTTTCATCTCAATTTTTAAAGAAATGAGAATAATTGGTCTTTTCGTTTTTCTGATTTGTTTTTTCTCCTGTGCACAGATAGAACCTCGTGAACCTTTGAACAAACAAAGAACTATTTTTTTAAATAGTTCCGCTTTACGCAACAAACAACTTTTGATTAATGAAGAACGCCTTTTGATGGAGAGCGCAGCAAAAGACAGTCTGCTGGATTTTGAAAAATCTGAAGGAGGCTATTTATTTGCCTACAAGCAAAAAGCAGCAATGGGAACGCCCTATCCCCAAAAAGGAGATCAAGTTCGTTTTCAGTATCAAATTGAAGATTTACAAAAAAATATCATCTACGACAAAAAAAGCCTAGGAACTGTAAAATATGCGATAGATGAGGAAGAACTATTGCCCGCATTACGAGAAGCTTTAAGAATCATGAGGCCAAATGAAGTTGCGGTATTTCTTTTTCCTTCCTACCTTTGTTACAGTTACCAAGGAGATGGTGATAAAATTGGTATAAACCAACCTCTTCGTTTTACAATTGAACGCCTAAAAAGCCCTTGAATATTAAATAATTTTCCAAAATTAATCACATGAAAAAAAGCCTTATCTCAGTACTTGTATTAGCAGTCATTATTGGATGTAAAACTCAATATCCAGATCTAGAATCAGGACTGTATGCAGATATTCAAACGAATAAAGGATCGATCTTATTAAAACTAGCTTATGACAAAGTACCGATAACAGTTGCAAATTTTGTTTCATTAAGTGAAGGTGAAAATCCAAATGTTAGTGAAGAATTTAAATCTAAAAAATACTATAACGGCATCACGTTTCATCGTGTAATTCCCGATTTCATGATCCAGGGTGGAGACCCAACAGGATCGGGTTCTGGCGGACCAGGCTATCGCTTTGATGATGAATTTAGCGACCTTACTCACAAAGGTCCGGGGATACTCTCCATGGCAAATGCAGGTCCAGGAACAAATGGAAGTCAATTTTTCATCACTCACAAAGCAACTCCTTGGCTGGATGGAAAACACTCTGTGTTTGGCGAGGTTGTTCAAGGGCAAGAAGTTGTTGATAGTATTCAACAAAATGATTTAATTGAAAATGTAATCATTATTAGAAAAGGAAAGGAAGCAAAACAATTTGATGCTCCTGAGGTATTTAATACCTATTTTAATCAAAGAGAAGCAATAGCAAAAGAACAGGAAGAAAAACGCAATCAAATTAAAGAACAAAACCGTTCAAAATTTGATGCTTTGAAAAGCGAGTCCACAACTACTGCTTCTGGATTACAATATCAAATTACAACCAAAGGAAATGGAGTTGCAGTGAAATCAACAAATAACGCATTGGTTCATTACGCAGTATATTTTGCAGATGGTACTTTACTAGAAACCAGTAAATTGGAAATTGCAGAGGAAAATGATGTTGTCAATCTAGCGCGAAAAAATGCTGGGAAATACAATCCAATAGCCGCATCAGTGGGTCCAAATGACGCTATGATTGAAGGTTTTAAAGAAGGATTAAGACTCTTAAACCAAGGAGATAAAGCCACTCTTTTCATTCCTTACGCTATAGCATACGGAGATAAAGGAGTACAAGGTATCCCCCCTCGATCAGATTTAATTTTTGAAGTTGAAATTGTTAGTGTAGAGTAACTACATCACAAAGGGAAACAATTGCTTCACTTTTTTTTAAAATAAAACTTGGGTGTATTCTACTCAAAATTTCAAACGGATTTGAAACATAGAGAAGGTCGAAAGGTGCTTTTTTTAGTTGCATAGTATTCAATAATTGCAAAATCTAAACAAGTGAAAACAACAAGGTGGATCCTTATAACTTTACTACCACTTCAATGGCTATCACTGCAATTAATTAAAAATAATCCAGAGTGGATTGAGGTTAATTACAGTCAAAAGATTTATCCTCTTTTTTTCGACTTACAAGCCTTTTTCTTTAAAAATATTCCTTTTTCATTTGGCGATATCGCTTATGGCATCGCCATTGTTTATTTAATCTGGAGCCTAATCAATTTAATTAAAAGGAGGATAAACGTCCGTTATATGCTGTTGAATTTAGTCGCTGCTATTTCACTTTTAAGTCTACTTTTTCACTTGCATTGGGGACTGAATTATTACCGCGTTCCACTGCACGAAAAGTTAAACTACGACCTCAAGTACAACGAAAGTGAATTAGAACAAACCCTAGCTTTGGTTATCGACAGAACCAATCAACTACATCAAAGTTTGAGCAATCAAGATTCCCTACCTATTCATATTTCCTATTCTAAGCAAACAATTGCACAGCTAGTAGAGGATGATTTTAATTTTGACCTTTTCGATTTTAATGTTCAACCCTTTTTAAAAAATTCACTTTGGAGTACACTTTTAAGTTATATGGGTTTTGCAGGTTATTTAAACCCTTTCACATTAGAATCTCAGATCAACAGTAAGATTCCAAAACTGAATTACATTACCACAGCCACGCATGAAATGGCTCATCAATTAGGAATTGCCTCCGAATCTGAAGCCAATTTTGTTGCTTATTACACCAGCTCAAAACATCCAGATCCTTTCATACAGTATGCAGCGAATAGTTTTGCCATTCGCTATTGCTATTCAGAACTTTTTAAAGCCAACCCTGAAAGAGCAAAAAAACAACTCTCTAAATTGAATTCTGGTGTGTTAAAGAATTTTCAACAAATTTCAGCCTTTTGGTTGCAATTTCAAAACCCATTTGAACCCTATTTAAAGAGAGGGTACGACTCATACCTAAAAGCCAATGGGCAGGCAAAAGGAATCCAAAGCTATAATGCCATGGTAAGTATGTTAATTGCGTATGTTTTAGAAAATGATTTAGAGACAGAATAATTTTTATTCTTTTGTTGATCAGAGTATCGTATTTTAAAATACCTTCGTTTACGTGAAATATTTATCTAGCACTAAAAATCCAGAAATTAAACGCCTTCGACTCCTTTCTCAAAAGTCTCGAGAACGGAAAAAACAAGCTGTCTTTCTTATTGAAGGTTTGCGCGAACTTAAAAAAGCAATTGCTGGGGGCTATTGTATAAATGCTCTTTTTGTCGAAGAGGGAAGTGAAATAGGCTTTGAGGATATATGCCAAAAACTAAGTGATTCAGAACAGTTTTTAGTTTCTCTCGCTGTCTTTGAACAAATAAGTATTCGATCTGGCTCAGAAAAAATAGTAGCTATTGCCCAGGCAAAGAATCACAGTTTAGATACATTTAGTCTCAACAAAAACGCTCTGATTTTGGTTATTGAAGCGCCAGAAAAGCCGGGGAACATAGGTGCTTTATACAGAACAGCTGCTGCTGCTCAATTTGATGGGGTAATCATTGCAAATCCAAAAACAGATTTCTATAATCCCAATAGTATCCGTTCGAGTTTAGGATGTCTTTTTTTACTTCCAACTGCAATAAGTACTTCAGATGAAGTCATTGCGTATTTAAATGAAAAAGAAATTTTTATTGCTACTGCAGCATTGCATGCAGAAGCAGTCCCCTACAATCAATTTGAATACAAAACCCCTATTGCTTTAGTAATGGGAACTGAAAGCACTGGTTTAAACACCAATTGGCTTGAAGCTTCACACCAACATCTGATTATTCCCATGTCTAAAGAGGTAGATTCTTTAAACTTATCTGTTTCGGCAGGAATTTTGATGTATGAAGCTAGATCAAAAAAAATTGAACGAAAGAAGCACTAAAATCTTTAGTATATTACTGCTAATATGATTGTTGACCAAGAAGTAGAAAATAAAGAAATTGCCAAGCAGTATAAAGAACTGCTCCGTATAAGCTATCAAACGTTAAGCGATAAGGATAAAAAAATGATTCGCCTAGCATTTGATACCGCTGTTGAGGCGCATAGTGATCAACGAAGAAAGTCAGGAGAAGCCTACATCTTCCACCCCATCAATGTTGCTAAAATTGTGGCGCATCAAATTGGTCTTGACGCAACTTCAATATGCGCAGCACTCTTGCATGATGTTGTTGAGGATACTCGATTTACGTTAGATGATATTGAACGCCTAATGGGAAATACCGTGGCGAAAATTGTTCATGGATTAACAAAGATTTCGAGTCTTAAAAAAGACAAGAACATTTCCCTTCAAGCAGAGAACTTCAGAAAAATGCTACTCACGCTAAATGATGATGTTCGGGTAATCATCATCAAGATAGCTGACCGACTGCATAACATGCAAACTATGGATGCTATGCCAGAATACAAGCAAGTCAAAATCGCCTCAGAAACGCTGTATATCTATGCTCCTTTAGCACATCGTATTGGATTGTACAATATAAAGACAGAACTCGAAGACCTAAGTTTAAAATACACCGAACCCCAACGATACAACTCCATAAAAAGCAAAATTGAAGAAAGCTATGAAGAGCAAGAAGATTACATCAAAACTTTTTCGAAATTTCTTACCCAAGAACTAGATAAAGAACGCCTTAAGTACACTATCAAGGGACGAAGTAAATCCATCTACTCCATCCACAGAAAGATGCTCATTCAAAATATTACTTTTGAAGATATTTTTGACAAATTTGCAATGCGTATTGTCTTCAAAGGCACACGCGCTAAAGAAAAACTTTTAGCTTGGAAAATCTATTCCATTGTCACCGACCATTTTACTCCAAACCCAACACGCCTGCGAGATTGGATATCGGCACCCAAGTCAAACGGTTATGAGGCGCTACACATAACAGTTATGGGACCTCAAAACAGATGGATTGAAATTCAAATTCGCTCTGAAAGAATGCACGAAATTGCAGAAAAGGGCTATGCAGCTCACCACAAATACAAGCAAGGAGAGCAAAAAGATATTGGTATCGATAGCTGGTTGAATCGTTTACAAGAAGTTTTAGAAAATAATTCAGGAAATGCAGTAGATTTTGTAGAAGACTTTAAACTGAACCTTTACGCCAAAGAGATCTTTGTCTTTACCCCCAAAGGAGATCTAAAATCACTTCCCCAAGGGGCAACTGCACTGGACTTTGCCTTTGCCATCCATACTGATATTGGAAAAAAAACAAGAGGGATTAGAGTCAATGGACGACTGGTACCATTGAGTAAAGAATTAAAAAGTGGAGATCAAATTGAGGTCATCACCTCTGACACTATCAAACCCTCAAAAAATTGGTTGGATTTTGTGATTACCTCCCGTGCCCGATCCATTATAAAATCTTCGTTAAACGAAGAAAAAAAAACCCGTGCAGAAGAAGGAAAAGAAATCTTGAGAAGAAAACTCAAGCAACTTAAGATTAACATGAATGATAAAAGCATTCAGCAAATGTTACTCTACTTCAAGTTCGATAGCAGTCAAGATTTATTTTATCGAATGGGTATTGGAACTCTGGACAACAAACAACTAAAAGCATTTGCAAGCAGTTATCAAAACACCGTTTTAAACTTTTTTAAACGAAGAATTAAATCCCAAAAAAATGCTGATCCTAATCCATCTAACGAAATAACAGAAAAGTTTGATCAACTTGTTTTTGGAAAAGAAAAAGAGCCCTTAGCTCACAGTTTTGCAAATTGTTGTAGCCCGATTCCCGGAGATGCAGTATTTGGATTCATTACCGTAAATGAGGGCGTCAAGGTGCACCATAAAGAATGCCCAAATGTCCTAACCCTTCAATCTAACTTTGCGTACAGAGTAATTCCTGCCAAATGGGTTGACTCCTCTTCTGAAGAATATTCAGCGGTATTAAAATTAAGTGGAATCGACAGAAAAGGGCTTGTAAATGAAGTTACTAGAATGATTTCAAACACTAAAAATGTCAACATAAATAAAATTAATTTTGATTCTCAAGATCAGTACTTTACTGGAATGATTCAACTTAGTGTACAAAACAAGACCATATTGAACAAACTACTAATTACCCTTTCAAAAGTAAACGGTATTGACAAAATTGTAAGAGAATAAGTCATTATAACTATCTTTGTATAACTATGATCGCAAATAAATCAAACCAAGAAGTTGTAAAAGATGTTTTCATCAATTTTTTGGATCAACAGGGACATCGTAAAACTCCGGAACGGTTCGCTATATTATTTGAAATTTACGATAGTAAAGAACATTTTGACATAGAATCTCTTTACATCAAAATGAAAAATAAGAATTACCGAGTTAGCCGGGCAACACTTTACAATACTATAGAGCTCTTATTAGGTTGTGGATTAGTTAGAAAACACCAGTTTGAAAGTGGACAAGCACAATATGAAAAGTCTTACTTTGACCATCAACACGATCACATCATACTCACTGACAGTGGTGAAGTAAAAGAATTTTGTGATCCAAGAATTCAACATATAAAAAAAACCATAGAAGACGTTTTTGATGTGGATATACACAAGCATTCTTTATACTTTTACGGCACAAAAAAAATCAAAAAATCCTAAAAAAACATGACGGTAGATTTACTACTCGGGCTCCAATGGGGTGACGAAGGGAAAGGGAAAATAGTGGACGTATTAACCTCTTCATACGACATAATTGCACGATTTCAAGGTGGACCTAATGCTGGACACACCTTAGAGTTTGAAGGAAACAAACACGTTTTACACACTATTCCATCAGGGATTTTCCATCCTAAGGCGGTTAATCTCATTGGAAATGGAGTTGTAATTGATCCGGTTATATTCATAAAAGAAATTGAAAATTTAGCCCCTTATAAAATCAATTTTGATGAGAAATTATTGATTTCAAAAAAAGCCCATTTAATTCTCCCTACTCATCGGCTTTTGGATGCTGCTTCAGAAGCTGCAAAAGGAAAAGCCAAAATAGGATCTACACTCAAAGGAATAGGGCCTACTTATATGGACAAGACAGGTAGAAATGGTATTCGAGTTGGAGATATTTTTGCTGCAAATTGGAATGAAAAATTTCAAAAGCTTACCCAAAAGCATTTAGAAATCTTAAGGAGCTTTGAAAATAGTATTGAATTCGACTTAGAAGAAATGAACACTGTTTTTCTCGAGAGTATTAAAGCACTCCGAAAGTTTAAAATGGTGGATAGTGAACACTACTTGCATCAAGCTCAAAAAGCCGGAAAAAAAATACTGGCTGAAGGAGCCCAAGGATCGTTATTAGATATCGATTTTGGAACGTACCCTTTTGTGACCTCTTCAACTACAACAGCTGCTGGAGCGTGCACCGGTCTTGGAATTGCTCCAAATAAAATAAAAGATGTATTTGGGATTTTCAAAGCGTATACCACCAGAGTAGGAAGCGGGCCTTTCCCCACTGAACTTTTCGACGAAGATGGTGAGACCATGGGACGCGTTGGGAATGAGTTCGGTGCAACAACTGGCCGTTCAAGACGCTGTGGATGGTTGGATTTAGTAGCATTGAAATACTCTATTAAAATTAACGGAGTAACGCAACTGATGATGATGAAGGGCGATGTTTTATCTGGATTTGATAAAATCAAAGTTTGTACGGCTTATAAAACTTCAGAAGGCATTCAAGATTATTTACCTTACGACATTTCAGATGCGGATATTAAACCCGTTTACGAAGAATTAGAAGGCTGGAAAGAAGATCTCACTCAAATGACTGAGTTTTCTCAATTCCCTCAAAATTTCGTAGATTATATTAACTACTTAGAACAGGCATTGGAAACACCAATTAAAATTGTTTCTGTTGGGCCTGACAGAGCGCAAACGATATATAGATAACATTTCCTAATGAAGCCGTCATTTTGTATTTGCGCAGTATTAATTGCTCAATTTTGTTTAGGAACGCTTTGGGGTCAAGAGTCCAAAGTCATTCAGATCCGTCAAGCTGGAGGCTCAACCCAAGATCAAGTACGCTATCCAGATGCCAATATTCTCTTTAAATCAGATCAAAAAAGAGTACTCTTGTTTCATGAAGGAGCGCTTATTGAATCAGATCAAGCTTATTTTTACAAGAAAAAAAACTATTTCAAAGCTATAGGTGATGTGGTCTTTACTCAAGGTGACAGTTTAAGGATGACATGCAAAACAATTGAATACGACGGAAAAACAAAAACAGCTTACGCTCAGGGAGATGTCTTCTTAGTGCGACCTGACATGACCCTACGAACAGAGGTGCTCAATTTAGATCGCATCAATGAAAAAGCATTTTACAATACCCCAGGGGTTATAGTGGACAGTACCAGTACCCTTACAAGTAACCAGGGACAGTATTTTATGAATCAAAAAAAATATCGATTTATTTCCGATGTAACCATCAACAATCCTGACTATATCGTGAATTCAGAACGATTGGATTATTTTACTGAAAGCAATCAAGCGTACCTCTACGGAACTTCTAAAATTGAAGGAGAGGCCTACACCATTTTATGCGAAAGAGGGTTTTATGACATGGAACGCGAAAAAGGTATTTTCAAACAAAATGCAACGCTTTTTTATGATAACAAGATCATTAAAGGAGACAGTCTTTACTTTGAAAGTGCCCGTAATTATGCTGCTGCAACTAAAAACATCAGTATTGTTGACACAATCAATAATTCAATCATTACAGGGCATTATGGCGAAATTTTTAAAGAAAAAGATTCGGCCATCATCACCCGAAGAGCCATGTCAGTTAATATTATAGATCAAGATTCATTATTTATTCACGCCGATACTTTAGTGGCTACTGGACCAGAGGAAAAGCGAATTTTACGTGCCTACTACGATGTTCGAATACTTAAAAGTGACATCAGAGGCCGTTCAGACTCGTTGTTTTTGGATGAGTCAATCGGACTGACAAAGCTTCTTAAAAAACCGCTTACCAAAGCACAAGAACAGGTGTTTACTGAACAAGATTATACTGAAAACAATCCCGTATTATGGTTTGATAAAAGTCAAATGTCTGGGGATGAAATTCAATTGTTATCCAACACAAAAACAAAAAAGTTAGACTCTTTAAAAATTGACGGTAGAGTCTTTATTATCGAAAAAGATACGTTGAGTGAGGATGGATTTCAGCAAATTAAGGGAGGACTTTTAAGAGGTGCATTTAAAGAAAGTAAACTAGATAATATCGTCATTACTAAGAATACCGAAATGGTTTATTACCTCTATAACGACGAAGACCTCCAACTCATAGGAATTGACAAGACCACTTGTAGTGCATTAAAAATGATGTTTCTCGATGGACAGATTGATGACATCACTTTTTTAGTAAGTCCAAATGGCAATGTTTATCCTGAAGATGAACTTCCAAAAAATGATCGCACTTTAAAAGGCTTTATTTGGCGAATTGCCCAACGCCCAGAAACCATTGAAGATCTTTTTGATGAAAATGATAAAGAAGAACAGTTTCCTGAAATTTTAAAATTTCAATATCCAGAGGAAAAAGAAAACTCAGTACCCGAGAAGCCTCAAAAATAGCCTCCATGCTCAAAGATGATTTTTTAAAATACCAAGCAAAAACTACACCTCATCCGTTGGGAATATCCATTGCAAAAGCAAAAGGGACCTACATCACTGATACACAGGGAAAAAAATACCTTGATTTTGTATCTGGAGTTTCTGCTTGTAGTCTAGGACATTGTCATCCCAAAGTAACAAGAGCCATTAGAAAACAAAGCAGGAAATACCTTCATGTAATGGTTTATGGTGAGTTTGTACAAGCTCCAGCGGTTAATTTATGTAAAGAACTTATCGAATTACTTCCAGACAATCAAGAGTCTGTTTATCTTACAAATTCTGGCACCGAAGCCATTGAAGGAGCCTTAAAACTCGCTAAACGAGCCACAGGCAGAAGTGAGTTAATCGGGGCTTATCAAAGTTACCATGGAAGTACCCATGGGGCATTAAGCCTTCTCGGATCAGAACACCAAAAGACGAGGTATCGACCGCTTCTACCAGACATCCGATTTATTCGTTTTAACTCAGAAGATGATCTAAAGCGGATTACTACTAAAACTGCAGCTGTACTTTTAGAAACCATTCAAGGAGGAGCGGGTTTTATTTTACCCTTCAACGACTACCTGCAAAAGGTAAAAGCTCGCTGTGAGGCCGTAGGGGCACTCTTAATACTAGACGAAATTCAACCTGGTTTTGGCCGTACAGGAAAATTCTTTGGCTTTGAACATTTTAACGTAATCCCTGATATTGTTGTAATGGGAAAAGGAATGGGTGGCGGTCTCCCCATTGGAGCGTTTACTGCATCCCATCAGCTAATGCAACTCCTTGAAGAGCATCCTAAATTAGGTCATATTACCACTTTTGGAGGAAATTCGTTAATTGCTGCTGCTGCGCTAGCTACACTTAGAACGATTCGGGACAGCCGGTTGATGGATCAAATCGCATCAAAAGAAGCCTTGATTAAAATAGAGTTAGAACATCCAAGTATTAGAGAAATACGCGGAACAGGATTGATGCTCGCACCCCTTCTTGAAAACCCAGAAATCGCAAATCAAGTTGTACTAAAATCGATTGATAAAGGCTTAATGCTCTTCTGGCTTCTCTGGGAAAAAAAAGCAATCCGCATCACTCCTCCACTCACCATCTCTCAAAAAGAAATAAAAAAGGGATGTGCCCTACTAAGGTCAGTGCTTGACGAGGTTTGTTGATGTTAATTAAATTGTTAAAAACAATCTTCCTTAAAGAGAAATCAAGTGCATCTAGAACCTAATTTTATTATAGAAGATTTATAAATCGCTATGCTAAATTATAACTCTGAAGAAACACAATCTTCAATCACTAAATTTGAGCGAATGCTCAAAACAAATCTCATCTACTTTTTTGACTCCCAAGAGTTTGAAGACATTATTGTTCATTATTTAGGATTCGGCGAAAATCAACTTGCAAAAAAAGCGCTGAAAATGGGTTTGGAGCAACATCCCACCTCTCACGAACTTCTATTGCTGCAAAGTGAAGTTTTTATTATAGATGAAAAATACGATGCTGCCCTTAAATTATTGGATTATGTTGAAAAACTAAACCCATTGGATGAAGAAATTTCACTACAAAAAGCGAGTATTGCATCAAAAAATGGAGACCACGAAGCCTCTATTAAATTCCTAAACAAAGCTTTAGAACTTTCTGAAGATCCATTGGAAATTTGGAATCTTCTTGGAATGGAACATCTTTTAGCGGAAGAGTTTGAAGAAGCTTCTTATTTTTTCAAAAACTGTATCAAAGATAATCCACAGGATTATTCAGCACTTTACAATTTATTATACAGCTATGATCATTTGAACAAAATCAATGAATCAATAACGGTTCTTAACGAAGTGCTTGAAATTGATCCATACAGCGAAGTTGCCTGGCATCAGTTGGGCCTTGTACTGCTCAAAAAAGAACAACATAAAGAAGCCTTATCAGCGTTTGACTTTGCCATCATAAGTGATGATACTTTTACGGGTGCTTATATCGAAAAAGGGAAGCTGTTGGAGACCACGGGACGGATCAATGAAGCCATTGATAACTATGAAATTGCTCTCAATACAAATGACCCTAGTGCTTTTGTTTTTCTCAGTATCGGAAGATGTCATGAAACATTAGGCAACAGTGAAATCGCAGTGAGTTTTTACCTCAAGGCAATTCACCTTGAACCGAGTAATGAAAACAGTTGGATTTCTTTAATCGAATTTTACATCTCCCTCAAACAGCATAAAAAAGCGAAAGATTATTTTAAAAGAGCTCTTGAAGTCAATAGCGAATCGGTAGAGCTCTGGAAAAAAGGAACTCAAATTTACAAAGCCTTAGGTCAACTTGAAAAGGCCCTCAATGCTTATCAAAAGCTTTATGACTTAGGTGTTTATGAATTACCCATCCTACTGAATCACATCGATCTTCATCTCCAATTAAAACAATGGGATAAAGCTTTTGAGATGACAAATGAAGCTTACAAAACCTTCCCTGAAAGCAAAAGCCTTGCCTTTAGACTAGGCGGCTGTTGTATGGAATTGGGTAAAAAAAGTGAGGCACGCTATTTTTTAAATGTAGAACAACTCAGTGAAGAAGAACGACTTGAGCTTTCAAAACTTTTTCCTTCTTTTGACCAAATTTAAAAAGACAAACCACTTAGTTCCTGAGGGTTTTCTACCTTTGTTTCTTAACGATACCAAGTGATGCGCTACTTAACTCTATACCTTAAAGGCATGCTCATGGGAGCTGCAGACTTAGTTCCCGGTGTTTCTGGTGGAACATTGGCTCTTATTACAGGGATTTATAAAGAGCTTTTAGACAGCATCAATAAGGTGTCTTTAAATAACTTAAAACTTGTAAGAGAAAAAGGAATCAAAGCTACTTGGAAAAAAATTAATGGTCCATTTTTACTTTCCGTATTTGGGGGAATTATCACAAGTATATTACTCTTATCTAGATTACTTGAGTGGCTCATCGAAAATGAACCACTGGCATTGTGGTCATTTTTCTTTGGTTTGTTAATCGCGAGTATCATCTATCTATTTAAATCAGAACTGTCATTCAGCATTCTCAACATACTTTATTTAGCTGCCGGCACATTAATTTCATTCTTAGTAACCCAACTCAACGGTGGTGAAAACTATACCAGTCTTTGGTATCTTTTCCTCTCAGGATTCATTGGAATTTCAGCAATGATATTACCAGGACTTTCAGGAGCTTATATTTTGGTCATCATGGGAGTTTACAAGACTATACTCTCCAATGTCCGTATCGCTCAAGATTTAGTGGTTGATTTTAATCAAACTCAATTCCTCAAAACAGCCAGTGTTTTAGGTATATTCATTTTAGGAATCTTAATCGGTCTGAAAGTGTTTTCTAAATTTTTAAGTTGGCTTTTAAAAAATTACCCAGAAAGGAGTATTGCTGTTTTAGTGGGCTTAATGATTGGTGCCTTGCACAAGGTTTGGCCTTGGCAAAACAGCCTTACTGATTCTCTCAAAGAGACCCAAGCTGTGCTCCCAAATCAATATACTAGCGATCCTCAAATAGCTACGGTTATTCTATGGATGTGTATAGGCTTTGGAACTCTTTTTCTTATTGAGCGGGGAAAAATACTTTTAACAAAATGAAAACTTTTCAAAAAGAGCGTACTCTTTGGGAAGTCTTTTTTTTGATTTTAAAAGGAATTGCAATGGGTGCTGCAAATAAAGTCCCTGGTGTTTCTGGTGGGATTGTAGCCCTAGTGGGAGGCTTTTATGAGGAACTGATTTATTCCTTTCAACGGCTAAATTTTATTGCAGTAAAACTTATTTTTACCGGAAGAATAAAAGCTTTTTGGAACTACACCAATGCCTCATTTTTATGCACACTGTTTGGAGGGGTAGTGATTAGCTACTTCAGTGTTTCACTTTTTTTAGATTATGCTCTAAGTAAAAATGAAGCCGTGGTTATGGGAGGTTTTTTAGGAATGATATTAGCCTCTTTATTTCTGGTAATAAAACAAGTTCCCTCTTGGAATAAAAATCTTTTTACTTTTTTAGCCGTAGGCTTTTTAATTGGCTTAAGCCTGAGTCTTGCCAAACCCATTTCTGAAAATGACAAACTGCTTTTTGTCTTTTTTTGTGGCATTATTAGCGTATCTGGAATGACTATTCCAGGTCTGTCGGGATCTTTTCTTTTATTAATTTTAGGCAACTACAATTTATTGCTGGTTGATGCTGTCAATGCCTTGTTCCGATTCCTTTCAGCAGCCTTGGTTTGGGATTTTACACTTTTGGATGACCCCGTAACCAGTCGCTTACTTCTTATCATGCTCGTTTTTGCTGGTGGCTCACTGATGGGCTTAATACTATTTTCAAACCTAATCAAATTGGTTTTGCAGAAATATCCCAACTATACGCTAGCAGGCATTATCGGATTTATTCTCGGAACTCTTCGGCTTGTTTACCCGTGGAAGGAAAGACAGTACCTCTATGACGATAAAGGTGAAGTAATTACAAATAGCGTTGGAACTCCAGAACTTTTAAATTATCGATATTTTCTGCCAGATTTCTCTGAGTTTAATACCTATATCGTAATTTTAACCTTCATTTTAGGAGCAATTCTGTTGTTTTTATTGGATTATTATGACAAAAAAAGAAAATCCTAAACGATTCGGTCTGCTGGGGAAAAATATCGACTACTCATTCTCAAGAAATTATTTTTCAACTAAATTTTCTAATGAAAATCTAGTAAACCACAGTTATGTCAATTTTGACTTAGCTTCCTTGGAAGGTTTTGAACAACTACTTACTAACGAACCTCATCTTTATGGATTAAATGTTACCATTCCCTACAAAAAAGAAGTGATTCCATTCTTAGACCACATCTCTGATGAATCAAAAGCAATAGGAGCGGTGAATACCATAGTATGGGATCACAAAGGCAGTACTATTGGTCACAATACCGATCATATCGGTTTTAAAAAAGTTTTATTAGAGAAAATGGAGTCTATTCCTAAAAAAGCTTTGATTTTGGGAACAGGAGGAGCTTCGAGTGCAGTTAAATTTGCTCTTGAAAGCTTAAACTGTGAGGTAATCTTCGTTTCAAGAACTGCTAAAAAAAATCAATTAACCTATGGTGAATTAGATCAAAGCGTAATCGCGAATACTCAGCTCATCGTCAATACCACTCCTCTGGGGACATTCCCAAATATTAATGAAGCTCCCTCAATTCCTTATGAACTGTTGAATTCAAACCATTTCCTTTTTGATTTAATTTATAACCCAAGTGAGACGCTCTTTATGAAAAAAGCTAAGCTGCAAGGCTCTCAGGTAATAAATGGTCATCAAATGCTCATATATCAAGCTGAAAAATCTTGGGAGCTATGGAATCAATGAACTAATTTTAATAATTCTATTTTTAGAATTAAAAAAAATGTATATTATTTGTAATCATACCTAACTCAAAATGGAAGAGAAAAGCCAAAAACCTAGTGCGGAGGAGCAAAAAGAGCCGCAAAACACAGAGAATCTTGATCAAGGAGCAGCACTTCCAAGCCAGGAAGCAACAGCTGATGCAACTGAAAATAATGAAGCACAAAAAAATACTCCAGAATCTTCATCTCCTAAAAAAGAATCTACTCCTGAAGTAGAAACAGAAAAAGAGGCCCTCGTTGAACCCCTTGAGAAAAAAGAAGACACTGCGGACGAAATGCCATCTTCTTCAGAAAAAAATTCAAAAAAAGATTCGGTTCCAGAAGCCAAAGAAGCTACTCCGCCAGAAGAGACAGACTTTAGCAAGCTTAACATTCAAGAGCTCATAGAAACTTTTAAAGCAATTTCAACAGGCGACCAATGGCTGAAAAGTCATGCGCAGCTCCAAAATATAAATCGCCTATTTGAAGAAAAATTCCACGCAGACGTTGAGGCTAATAAAAAAGCATTTATTGATGGTGGGGGCAATGAAATTGATTTTTTCTACAAACCTGAATACAAAAAACACTTTGATCAAGTTGGGTTCGAATACAGAAAGAAAAGACGCGATCATTACAAAGAGCAAGAAGCCGCTTATAAAATTAATCTAGAGCGAAAAAAAAACATCATTGATGAAATCAAAGGCCTCATAGGCGCTGATGAAAACATCAATACCATTTACAAAAGATTCAGAACGCTCCAAGAAAGCTGGTATAGTACTGGAACTGTTTCCCGAGCAGAAAATCAAAATCTGTGGGAGACATTTAAACATCATGTAGAACGCTTCTATGACTTTCTTCATTTAAACAGAGAGCTAAGAGAATTAGACTTTAAACACAACTATGAGGAGAAATTAAAAATCATAGAACGGGCTGAAGCACTGAAAGAACTTCCAGATGTAATGCGTGCTAGTCGTGATCTAAACACCCTTCACCAGTTGTGGAAAAACGATCTAGGCCCAGTTGCAAAAGAACATCGTGAGGCTTTATGGAACAGGTTTCAAGAAGCTACAAAGGTAATACAGACCAGAAGACAAGAATATCAGAAAGATGTCGCCGGTGCGATGAAAGAAAATCTTGAGAAAAAGAAAACCATGCTCAAGGAAATGAAAAATCTTACTGAAACCGAACCACAAAACCACAATGCTTGGCAAAGTGCGCTTAAAAAGTTCAACGAACTTAGAGCTACATTTAAAAGCATTGGCTATGTTCCTTCAAAAGAAAGCAAAGTTACTTGGCAAGAATTTCGTGAAATTGGAAGAGACTTCATGCAAAAGAAAAATGTTTTTTATAAAAATCAAAAGCAGGAATACAACAATAATATTGATGCCAAAAAAGACTTAATTTCCAAATCAAAAGCCATTCTTGAAGATCCGCAATGGGATCAGATGGTTCAACAAATGAAAACGATTCAGAAAGATTGGAAAAGTGTTGGCTTTGTACCAAGAAAACTGGACAACAAACTTTGGGCAGCGTTTTCAGAAATTCACAAGACATTTTTTGACAGAATTAAATCTGGATATCAACATCTGAGCCCAGAGCAAGAAGCATTACAAAATGAAAAAACAGCTGCTATTGAAGCGCTTCGTTCAAAACAATTTTCTGAAGAACCAGAACAACTTTTAGCTGAACTGACGGAGTCTTGGGAAAATTGGAATGCCCTGCCAAAAATTGGCGGTCAAACTGAGCTTGAATTGAATAAAAAATTTACTACAGCCCTGTCTCAAGCCATAGGGAAAGTTAGCTTAGATAAAAAGGCTGAAAAAGAAGTGCAGTTTAAATTGAATGCAATTTTATTGCAAAACGATCCGAATAAGCTTCAAAAAGAATTTAACGAAATAAAATCTACCTTAAGTAAGCTTAAAACTGAGCGTACTCAATTGGAAAATAATTTAGAATTTTTCAGTCACTCAAGTTCTGAAAACCCACTTTTCAAAAACGTAGAAAAGCAAATTGAAAGTTGTCAAAACAAAATTGACAAAGTTCAAGAGGAATATATTCGCTTAAAGCAAATCAAGAATGCTCAGATAAAATTAGCCAATCAAGAAGCAGCACAAGAAGCAAGTGAAAGTGAAGAAGGTAAGGAGTCAGAAGAAGATTAATTTTTGGCTTCCTGCCAGTAGGCTTCCATCTCAGCCAAGGTAAGGTTTTCAATAGAACGATTGCTTTTTTTTGCCTGAACTTCTATGTACTGGAAACGCTTGATGAATTTTTTATTGGTTCGCTCTAATGCAGTTTCTGGGTTAACTTTTATAAAACGCGCATAATTAATTAGAGAAAATAAAACATCTCCAAATTCGTCTTCTATGGCGTCTTCTTCTTGAGCGTCAAGTGCTTGGTCTAGCTCGTTAAGTTCCTCCTTAAATTTGTTCCAAACTTGCTTTTTGTTGTCCCAATCAAAACCAACACCAGCGGCTTTTTCCTGCATTCTTTGGGCCTTGATCAGAGCTGGAAGTCCATTAGGAACACCTTCTAAAATACTATTCTTTCCCTCTTTTAACTTTAATGCTTCCCAGTTTTTTTTAACCTCGTTTTCATCTTTAACTGAAACCGATCCGTAAATATGAGGATGCCTGTGGATCAATTTTTCACAAATATCATTTGCCACATCTGCAATGTCAAATGCATTTTCTTCACTCCCCAATTTTGCGTAAAAAACAATGTGGAGCAATAAATCCCCCAATTCCTTTTTAATTTCCGTTAAGTCACGTTCTAAAATAGCATCTCCCAACTCATAAGTCTCCTCTATAGTAAGATGCCTCAAGCTTTCAAAAGTCTGCTTTTGATCCCAAGGACATTGCTCTCGAAGATCATCCATGATATTTAACAACCGATCAAATGCCTCTAATTTGACTTCTTTAGAATTCATTTTTTTGGGGAAGTTTTCGTTGTATCTTCTTCTTTGGCTTTCTTAGTTGAACTCTTTTTCTCTTTAGGAGGTGCGATCATATTTTTTGATAACAAGAGGTTGTACCATTGTAAAATTTTCTTGATATCACTAGGATAAACACGCTCTTCATCATAATTATCTAAAATCTCAAAAAAATAGGCTTCCAATTCTACTGAAGCAGACTTTGGGCTCACGCGAGTTGGAGCGCCTGACTCAAATGCTAGAATCTTTTCAAATACATTTGACAGGAGAATCTCCTCTCCGATGCAATAAATTTGAATATCGCCCAAAACAGAAATTTGAGCATTGGTATTTGTTGTAATTCTTTTTCCATCGATCAATGAAGTAGCTACAACACCGGCACGTGTGTGAGTATTCATTTCATAAAGCCCTGGACGACCTGAAACTGCAATTATTTTTGATAAGTCCATTTATTTGCGTTTAGTTTTAGTGGGAAACTTCATTGGATAATCCACAGTGATCAATCCTTTTGAAATTGAGGTTAATTTATTTTTGATAAGTCTTCTTTTCAGCGAAGATAGATGGTCTGTAAACAAAATACCTTCAATATGATCATATTCATGCTGAACCACTCGGGCAGCTAAACCGTCAAATATTTCCGTATGTAGTTTAAATTTTTCATCTCGATACTGAATCGTAATCTGCTCTTGGCGCGAAACATCTTCTCTAACATCAGGAATACTTAAACAACCCTCATTAAAAACCCATGAATCTCCTTCTTCTTTAATTATCTTGGGATTGATAAAAACCTTTTTAAAAGATTCGAGTGTTTTTGCCTCAGTTGGATCCAATTCGTCATCTGATGCAAAAGGCGCAGCGTCAATCACAAAAACTCGAATTGATAATCCAATCTGAGGAGCAGCTAAGCCAACCCCATTAGAAGCGTACATGGTTTCCCACATATCGTCAATTAGTTTAGATAAATTAGGGTATGCTTCACTGACATCCTCTGCCTTTGCTTTCAATACTGCTGCTCCGTAAGCTACTATGGGCCGTATCATATTGTATTGGTTTTATAGTCTAAATAGGATTGCAAAATCAATGTAGCACTAACCTGATCAATCATGCCTTTTTTCTTGCGTTGTTTTTTCTTTAAGCCCCCATCTACCATTGCTTGAACAGCAAGTTTGGAGGTAAAGCGTTCGTCGTAACGTGCTATACTTTGATTTGGAAATTTATTTTTAAGAACACGAATAAACTCTTGTATTCGTTCTTCTACTGCTGAGGGGGAGCCGTCTTTCTGTAAGGGCTGACCAATAATAAAAGCAGCTACTTCTTCCTTTTGACAATAGGCTTCTAAAAAAGTAATCACCTCGGCTGTTGGCAAGTTTTTAAGTCCACTAGCTATCATTTGATTAGGGTCTGTACAGGAAAGTCCGGTTCGTTTTATTCCAAAATCAATACCCACTAAACAAGCCATCTTTTTTTTGACAAATATAATTGTTTCAGCATGATTTACTTCAATCGAATCCCAATGAATTCTTTACCTTTGCCAAAAATTTGACATGCAACACATCATTGAAGCAGCTTGGGAGGACCGCTCCTTATTAGAACAAGAAGAAACACAAAACGCAATTCGCTCTGTTATTTCACAATTAGATAGTGGAATCTTAAGAGTGGCAGAACCTACCAATACGGGATGGCAAGTCAACGAATGGGTGAAAAAAGGTGTCGTATTGTATTTTCCAATTCAAAAAATGGAAACTTTTGAGGCAGGGCCTCTTGAGTTCCATGATAAAATGCCCCTTAAAAGAGGCTATAAAGAAAAAGGAATTCGCGTTGTACCTCATGCAGTGGCTCGTCACGGCGCTTACCTTTCTAAAGGAGTAATTTTGATGCCGAGTTATGTGAACATTGGGGCCTATGTAGATGAAGGCACTATGGTTGATACCTGGGCAACAGTTGGAAGTTGTGCCCAAATAGGGAAAAATGTTCATCTCAGTGGAGGAGTGGGTATTGGCGGAGTCCTTGAACCCTTACAAGCCGCGCCAGTCATCATAGAAGATAATGCGTTTTTGGGCTCAAGGAGCATTGTAGTTGAAGGAGTACGTGTTGGTAAAGAGGCCGTTCTCGGAGCCAATGTGGTACTAACCGCATCCACCAAAATTATTGACGTCACTGGTTCTGAACCTAAAGAGAATAAAGGATTTGTTCCCCCACGTTCAGTTGTGATTCCAGGGAGTTATACCAAAACATTTCCCGCAGGTGATTATCAAGTTCCTTGTGCACTCATAATTGGTCAACGAAAAGAAAGCACCAATAAAAAAACCTCTCTGAATGATGCGTTAAGAGAACACAATGTCGCCGTTTAAGAACACTTAAAAGCTTCATCGTATGGTCGAAGAAACTGCAGCAGCATTACACCAGAAAAAAATCATCCTCTACCCCACCGATACGGTTTGGGGTATTGGAGGAGATGCTACAGATTTTAAAGTCGTTAAAAAAATTTACAGCCTCAAAAGAAGGGAAGACCACAAGGCTTTAATTGTTCTTGTCAATTCTAAAAAAATGCTTGAATCCTATGTAGAGTCTATTCCAGAGCAGGCATTTTCTTTTCTAAACAGTGAACGACCCACGACACTTATTTATCCAAAGGGGATTGGTTTTGCATCCAACCTCTTAGGACCTGATTCAAGTATTGGTATTCGTATCCCTAAAGATCAGTTTTGCCAGAATTTAATTCGCCGTTTTGGAAAACCGATTATCTCCACTTCAGCAAATATTAGTGGGAGTCAAACACCGCAGTCTTTTGCTTCCATAGCAACTGAAATTTTGGATGGAGTGGACTATGTTGTACCTTTGAGTAAAGAAACCCGTTTCAATCAACCTTCGAGAATAGTCAAAATAGATTCTAAAGGTGAAATTCAAATCCTTCGTCAGTGAAACTACAGACTAATTTTTCCGAAACACTCAACACACAAGTATTTCAGGTGTTGAAAAACACAGTGGAAGAACTTCGCATTGAAGCTTATGTAATCGGTGGATTTGTTAGGGATGCCATCTTGGGAAGGAAACAAAAAAAAGACATTGATATTGTTGTTTTGGGTTCGGGAATTGACTTGGCAAAAGCGATTCAAAAAAAATTATCAGGAGCACAACCCGTTCAGATTTTTAAAACCTATGGTACTGCAATGATCCACTGGGAAGGAGTAGATCTGGAGTTTGTAGGAGCGCGAAAAGAATCCTATTCCCCAGAGAGCAGAAATCCAGAAGTCAGGCCAGGAACCCTAGAAGACGATCAAAATAGAAGAGATTTTACAATCAACGCATTAGCCATCAGTCTAAATCACGCTAATTTCGGCACCTTAGTCGATCCATTTAACGGTTTGCAAGACTTGGAAAACAAAATTCTTCGCACACCGCTAAACCCAGACATCACCTATTCAGATGATCCACTACGCATGCTACGTGCTATTCGTTTTGCCAACCAACTCGACTTTACTATAGAAGCGAAATCGCTTCAAGCCATTTCAAAAAATGCGGCTCGAATTGACATTATTTCTAAAGAACGAATAGTAGATGAATTGCATAAAATTTTAGCTACTGCGCAACCTTCAATTGGATTTACCCTTTTAGAAAAAACAGGTCTTTTACAGTATATATTACCAGAGCTCATTGCTTTAAAAGGAGTTGAAGAAATTGAAGGGCAGCGTCATAAAGATAATTTTTATCATACCTTGGAAGTTGTTGATAATCTTTGCCCTAACAGTGATAATGTATGGTTGCGCTGGGCAGCTTTACTTCACGACATAGGAAAAGCCCCTACTAAAAAATTCAAACCCCCTGTAGGTTGGACTTTTCACAATCATGAATTTGTAGGAGCCAAAATGGTTTATAGGATTTTTAAACGGCTCAAAATGCCCCTGAACGAAAAAATGAAATACGTTCAAAAAATGGTACTGATGAGTTCAAGACCCATAGTAATTGCTGAAGAGGAAGTGACAGATTCTGCTGTACGTCGGTTAGTTTTTGATTCAGGTACACATATAGGCGATTTAATAACTTTGTGTGAAGCTGATATAACGACAAAAAATCCAAAACGTTTTGAGCGTTATCACAATAACTTTAAAAGGGTGCGGGAAAAGATTATCGCCGTTGAAGAAAAAGATCAATTGCGTAATTTCCAACCTCCAGTAAGTGGAGAAGCTATTATGGAGTTTTTTGGATTGCGACCGTGCCGCGAAATTGGACTCATCAAAGAGGCAATAAAAGAAGCCATAATAGAAGGTGAAATTCCAAATGAAGTTGAAGCAGCATTTGAGCGTATGAAAAAAGAAGGAGAAAAACTTGGACTGACCCCACATGAAAAATCTGTATAAGCCTTTTTTGATTCTGAGCCTAGTCTTGGTCTATTTAGTAATTTTTGCTGGAGCTGTTGTCCGCATGACAGGAAGTGGGATGGGCTGTCCAGATTGGCCTAAATGCTTTGGCTACCTCATACCCCCTACAGAACGCGCTCAGTTGGAATGGAAACCCAACCACGCTTATGGAAAGGGACAGGTCATTATCGTTGAAGAAAGTCTGCGCGTAGCCTCGGATGATTTTAAATCTCAAGAACAATACCGTAAATCCAATTGGGAAGCATACACCAAACACGATTATGCTGTTTTTAACCCTACCCATACTTGGATTGAATTCATTAATCGTTTGTTAGGAGCTTTGGCAGGTTTAGCAACCCTTCTCTTATTCATCAGTGCGTTAGGTCGTATTAAAACCGATACACTAGCTGCTGTTGGATCATTTCTAGTTGTACTTGGAATGGGCTTTCAAGGGTGGTTAGGAAAAACTGTAGTGGACTCCAATCTCTTACCTTATAAAATTACCATACACATGGGTATGGCTTTGCTCATTGTACTTTTATTAGTATACCTACTCAGCAGAGAACAAAAAAATAGACCGGAAGTTTTTCAAGTCAAACAATTTCAAGGGCTTGCATTAATGGCGCTCCTACTCAGTCTCATCCAAATTGGAATGGGAACCCAGGTGCGTCAGTTTGTTGATGATCAAATGCATACTTTTAATCTTTCACAGGCATCCCAATGGCTAGCAAAGGCACCTTTAGTATTTTATATACATCGTAGTTTTTCAATTGCAGTACTTTTACTCCATGTTTACTGGGGGTATTTGTTCTTTAAAAATAATCATATACCCCTAGTCTTTAAGGGTATTTTAGCCCTCATTGGACTAGAAATACTGACTGGTATTTGGATGTATTATTTTGATTTTCCCTTTTCTTCCCAACCCCTACACCTTATCTTAGCAGCACTTTTATTTGGCGCACAAAGTTTTTTATTATTTGTAGTTAAAAGAAAATCATGATTTATAGATTTCGAATTATTTTAGATGTAAAAGAAGATGTCCTACGAGATATTGAAATTGAGGAAACGGCCACTTTCGAAGACCTCCATCATGCTATAAATCAGGCATTTGGGTTTTTAGGTAACGAGATGGCTTCTTTTTATCTATCCGATGAGGAGTGGGCACAGGGAGAGGAAATGCCTTTAGAGGCCATGGATCCTTCTCAAGAAAGCTGTGGCGAAAAGACGTTAAACACAGTAATTTCTTCTTCTCAACATCAACTCATTTATGTCTATGATTTTCTAAACCTTTGGACCTTTTTTGTAGAATTAATGGAAGTAGGTGAAGTGATTACTGGGACAACCTACCCAAATTTAATACACGCAGAAGGGGAAGTTCCAGAAGAGGCTCCTGAAAAACAATTTGAAAGCGAAGGGGCTGATATGGATGAAGCAAGCGACTTAGAAGAAAACGACCTTGAGGATTATGACGAAAGTGAGTATTATTAGAACAAATCATGCATATCGACTTTCTCGTAATGCCGTCTTACAAACCTCAAACTAGCCTGTACAATATCCCCCATGGATTCACTTTGAGTAAAAGCTTTGTCCTTGGTAAACTTATAAATTTCCTGACGCAATCGTTCCAAATTTTCTTGAAGCGTTAAGGTTTCTGATTGCATAATTTTAACTAAACTCTCTAGTCGATTTCCCGAACTAATGATACGCCTTGCCACGATGGAACGCTCTTCAATTTTATATTGATTGATTGAGTTGTGAGTTAATTTTGTTCGCACTAAATCCATCAAAGCTTTATTTTCCTTAAAAAACTGAGGTCGATACACACTCAGCTTACCCTCAAAAGATTGCTGATCAAAATCAATAGGGCGAATTTTATAGACTACCTGATCAAAATCATGCGTAGGCACCACTACATAATTATATGCCCGCATATCACCCAATAAACGAATCATAGATCGCTCATTAAATTTGACATATTCTTTCGCAATTTGAGCCTTTTCAGCATCGGTGCATTGAGGTAAAAATTCTTTTATAAATTGATCCCCTGGTATTCCTGCTATATGCTCCTCAATTAACGTACTTTGATTGACCAGAAAGTTTAAATTGTAGGGAGACAACATATGCTCCAACTCCAAACCGTAAACACGAGAAGAATCAGTTTTTTTTAGATAATAATACGTGAAATTATCATTGAGTACATTCCGTATCTTAATCCGAAAAGGTTTAGAATTTCCGAAGGTACAATAGTCTATAGCATCCACATTTAAATACGGAATCCCGGATTCGTTACCGTCGGAATGCAAAAGAGTATAAATTTTCTTGAGATTGTAATCAATTTCCCGACGCTCAGTATCCGTATAATAAACTCGAACCCAAAGTGAGTCGTTATCATTTTTATCATAAACCGCTACAGAACCTGAAAAGCGAAGTAAATCTTCATAAAATATGGGGGTATTAATCCAACGATCATAAGACTGTAAAAATTTTTTTAAGCCTTCGGAGATCGGATAAAACGGCTTTTTTTTTGAGATTAACTTTTCTACCATTCCCTTGTTTTCTCAAATGTACTATCTTTTCTGTAACAAAACACCGCTTCGTTCGTTATAAGAATAACCAAAGCCCATGGAACAAACGCTACTTCAACTCAATCAACTCAGCAAATCTTACGGTCGACTTAAAGCTGTTGATCAACTCTCCATCACTATAAAAAAAGGAAATGTTTATGGCCTTTTGGGTCCTAACGGTAGTGGGAAATCAACAACCTTAGGTATGGTACTCAATGTGGTTAATCCCAGCAGCGGAAGTTTTCAGTGGTATCAAGGAACACTTTCTACGCATCAAGCCTTGAGAAAAATTGGAGCCATAATCGAACGACCCAACTTTTACCCCTACATGACCGCCCTACAAAATCTTAACTTAATTTGTAAAATTAAACAGTGCAGTACGGATTCGATTCAAGAACAACTGGAATTGGTAGGTCTTTGGGACAGGAGACACAGCAAGTTTAGAACATACTCCCTTGGAATGAAACAACGTTTGGCCATTGCTGCTGCCTTAGTCAACAAACCAGAATTACTCATTTTAGACGAACCCACCAACGGACTTGACCCCGAGGGAATTCATCAAATCAGGGCGTTGATCACAAAAATTGCCAAAAACGGTACGACCATTCTCATAGCCTCTCATCTGCTCGATGAAGTAGAAAAAGTTTGCAACCAAGTAATTGTCCTCAAAAATGGAGTAAAATACTATGAAGGGTCGGTGGACGGCATTTCTCAAACCTTTGGCTATTTTGAAATCAAAGCAAAAAATCTGGATCTTTTAAAGGAGTTCCTTGAAGGAATACCTCAAGTGGAGTCTATTGAAGAAGAAAAAGACGGCTTAAAGGTCCTTTTAAGTGCAGAACTACAAGCTGAGGAACTTTCCGAAAAGCTGGGCAAAGCTCAAATCTTTGTAAGCCATTTAGCCAAAAAGAAACCCTCTCTTGAGGATCAATTTTTAACCCTAACTCAAACCCCATAAATGCGCCTTTTATCCATTGAACTTTATAAAATTTGGCACAACAAAACTTCTCGGGTTTTAATGCTGGGTTATTTTTTGCTCATTTTTAGTATTGCCATTTTAAGCACCATAAACGTGGAATTTGGTCCCATCAAATTCAATTTGGCAGAGCAGGGTATTTTTAATTTCCCCTACATCTGGCATTTCAATACATTCATCATTGCCTTATTAAAAATCTTTTTTGCGATTGTCATTGTCGCTATGATTGGAAACGAGTACTCGTATAAAACCTTAAAACAAAACCTCATCGATGGAATGAGTAAAGCAGAATTTTTAAAATCTAAAATATATGCCATTGCTGCTTTTGTCGGAATATCAACCCTACTTGTTTTTGTTATTAGCCTAATTTTAGGAGGAATTTATTCGGACTACAACGAATTTCAAATTATTTTTTCTGACTTGGAATACCTTCTGGCCTATGCTGTCAAACTTTTTGGCTTTTTTTCCTTTTGTTTATTTTTATCCATTTTGATAAAACGAGCGGCCTTTGCACTTGGTTTTCTAGCCCTGTGGCAAGTTGTTGAGGGTGTTGCATATGGATTGATGCGTTGGAAACTCTCAGACCTGATCCCTCAACTCAGTGCAGAGCAGGTCTTCAAATTCTTTCCGCTTCAAGCCTTGGGTAATTTAATTACAGAACCCTTTACACGACTTTCAGCCATACAAAATATTGCAGATCAGATCGGAGAAGGTTTTACCAAGGACTATGGAGTTTCAATCTTGAACATCCTTGTGGTATTGGCTTGGTCTGCCCTCTTTATAGGGGGTTCTTACAGACTCCTAAAACGAAGAGATTTATAGCATTCTTTGGTAACGCACCACCATTCTCCTTTGGATATTTCGTAGTTTTGCTCTTTTGATAAAATCATGCAATTTAAACTCGTTTCTGAATTTAAACCCACTGGAGATCAGCCTCAAGCGATCAAAGAGATCGTAGCTCAGTTTGAAAACGAGGATCCTTTTGTCACGCTACAAGGTGTTACGGGTTCTGGTAAAACGTTTACCATGGCCAATGCAGTAGAAAAACTACAACGTCCCACTCTGGTTTTAGCACACAACAAAACCTTAGCAGCGCAATTGTATTCTGAATTTAAACAGTTTTTTCCAAATAACGCAGTCGAGTATTTTGTCTCATATTACGACTACTATCAACCAGAGGCTTATATCCCAACCTCCGGAACGTATATTGAAAAAGACTTATCCATAAACGAAGAAATTGAAAAGCTACGATTGAGCACCACCTCTGCCCTGCTCTCTGGAAGAAGAGACGTGTTAGTGGTTGCTTCTGTTTCGTGTTTATACGGGATTGGAAACCCAGCAGAATTTGAAAAAAACGTGATTACGCTAGAGCGTGATCAGCAGATTTCGAGAACTCAACTGATGCATCGACTAGTTCAGAGTTTATATTCTCGTACAACAGCAGAATTTGGACGGGGAAATTTTAGGGTTTTAGGAGATATTATTGACATCTTCCCAGGTTATGCAGACATTGCATTTAAAATCCATTTTTTTGGAGATGAAATTGAACAAATTGAGGCTTTTGATCCCATTGACAACACCCGACTGGAACAATTTGATCAAGTCAATATCTATCCAGCGAATATCTTTGTGACCTCTCCCGACATCCTCCAAAACGCTATCATTCAAATTCAAGACGATTTGGTCAAACAAATCGATTATTTTAGAGAAGTAGGCAAACCTCTAGAAGCGAAACGACTGCAAGAACGCACCGAATTTGATTTGGAAATGATACGAGAACTGGGTTATTGCTCAGGTATTGAAAACTATTCGCGCTATCTGGATGGTCGTGCTCCTGGCACGCGTCCTTTTTGCTTATTGGATTATTTTCCCAAAGACTTTTTGATGATTGTAGATGAAAGTCACGTAACCGTTTCACAGGTCCACGCCATGTACGGAGGGGATCGCAGTCGGAAAGAAAATCTGGTTGAATACGGTTTTCGATTGCCTGCAGCCATGGACAATCGACCCTTAAAATTTGAAGAATTTGAAGCCCTTCAAAACCAAGTCTTGTATGTTAGTGCTACGCCTGCTGATTACGAATTGGAAAAAACAGAAGGGGCTTTTGTAGAACAAATTATTCGTCCAACCGGTTTGTTGGATCCTGTTATTGAAGTACGCCCCAGTTTAAATCAAATTGACGATTTGATGGAAGAAATTCAAAAACGTACGGAACAAGACGAACGAACCTTAGTCACCACCTTGACCAAACGAATGGCGGAAGAGCTGACCCAATATTTGAGCCGAGCGCAAATTCGTTGCCGCTACATCCACAGTGATGTAGATACTCTGGAACGCGTAGAAATAATGCAAGACCTTAGAAAAGGTGTTTTTGATGTCTTGATTGGAGTAAATTTATTGAGAGAGGGATTGGATCTTCCCGAAGTTTCTTTGGTTGCCATTTTGGATGCGGATAAAGAAGGTTTTTTGCGTTCCAACCGTTCCCTTACCCAGACCGTGGGGCGTGCCGCAAGAAACATCAACGGTAAAGCCATTATGTATGCCGATACGATTACCAAAAGCATGCAAAAAACCATAGACCAGACAAATTACCGCAGAGACAAACAAATGGCGTACAATAAAAAACACAAGCTTATCCCAACGGCACTAAACAAGTCTTTGGATAGTGCACTGGCTAAAAATTCTGTAGCAACCCATGCTCAGGAACAAGAAGCTCGAAAAGTAGCGGAAGAAAAAAATCGCTATCTGACCAAACCTCAAATCGAAAAGAAAATACGAGGCTTACGCAAGGCCATGGAAGAAGCGGCAAAATCTCTTGACTTTATTGAAGCAGCCAACTACCGTGATGAAATCAAAAGTTTACAGGAGCAGTTGTAAGGTGAATGTTAAAAAAAGTATTAAAATAATTTGAAAACCGTTTTAAAGTTGGTATTTCAAATACTTTTGATTCATGAAACTGAATATCAGCTTTTTTTATTTTAACTGCCTTTTCCTTTGTAGTTTCTTAAACCATGCCCAAGAACTCAATGCCTTGGTTTTAGACAGTTTGAATCAGCAACCCATCCCTTTTGCCAGTGTTTATCTCAAATCCGGAAGCGGAGTGGTGTCCAATGAAGAAGGTCGTTTTGGATTGCGCTATAACGCACAAGAAGCAATAAAAGATTCTCTTTTTATCTCGTGTATGGGATATGAAACGCTTGGAATTCAACTGAAAGAAGTTCAAGACAGTATTTTTTACCTCACACCAAAAGCCATTGCTTTAAATTCGGTCATTCTAAGCAATAAAGAGGTCAACGTTAAAGCGATTATAAAACAAATCAAAGAGAACATTCCTGCCAAATACGAACTGGGCTATACCCGAAAAAAATTTTTTTTTAGAGAAACAGGGTCACAAGAATTTAAAGCATTGAATGTAAAAATTAAAAAAACATCCATAGCGGAATTCAATCAAACCTTTTGGGACAGCACCCTACAAAAAGTACCGAGAAAAAACGAATGGTATCAAGAATTTGCCGGAACCCTTTACGGCAATTTTAGTGAAGAAAATCAAAAGCTGGAACTAGATAAAGCCCTTGATTTAGAGGATAAAGAAGCCTCGGCTATTTTTGATAATATCGAACAAGTTTTTGATACCATTCTCAAAGAAAACGTCAAAACCACTTCGTATTTTAAAATACGTTCTGGGATTATTGGTGGAAAAATGGAGGCTGATGATTTTCCAATATCTGAACAAGAAAAAGACACCCTTAGTCAAGAAGAGAAAGACAAAATAGAAAAATCTAGGTTTTTAACCTTAAGAAAAAGAGTTACTGTCAACTTACTCAACAATGTGTTTGAGGAGGAAGAACTCAATTTTTCGGTGATCAAGAAGTCTTCAAAATACACCTACACGCTCCTGGATTTCACTTATTTTGGTGACACTCCTATTTATGTACTCCAATTTGAACCTGATGGAAATACGGATTTTGCAGGAAAAATATATGTGGATGCAGATCAAATGACACTCATCCGTCTGGAGTATAAAAACACACAAAACATACGCGACTTTAGTATGCTCGGAGTATCTTTTGCTCTCGATCTTCAGGAAATCGTGATTCAATTTAAAAAACTGAATAATGGAAAATACGGGCTTGAATTTTTAGAGTTTTCCTCTGGATTTAAGGGAGGTTTTGAACGTCCCTTAGTGATTACCGAAAAAAATAAAGTCGTCAAAGGGCGTAACAAACAAAACCAACTTAAAATGGATTTGGATGTGAAAAACCGTCAATATCAAAAATACCAATTGGTGGTATTTGAAACTGTCCCTATCAGTCAAGAGGATTTTAATGCGTACGAGGAAAACCCTACTATACTCCCAGTAAATCTATCGGAATACGACCCCAGCTTTTGGGAGGGCTATTCCATTATAGAACCCAATCAAGCGATAAAGGCTTTTAAGCTGATTAAATAATTTTTCTTAACTTTCAGAGTCCCAAATGTATACTTACCTACTCCATGAAACCTTTATTTGTTTTTTGTCTCTTCCAATGGGCTTTCCTGCCACTTCTCCACACCCAGCAATCGGATCTCAATTATGGGTTTTTAGGAAAATCAATTCAACCGACAATTGAACGTCTTAAAAAAGCTCCAGCCACAGCTGAAAACCTGATTCAACTCGGTGATCTTTATTCTTCTAAAGAAAACTACAATCAAGCACAAAAATACTTTGAGTAAGCTTTAAAACAAGACCGAACCGATTTGCATATCTATAAAGTTGCGCTCACTAGTGAACGACTTAAAAAATATCCAAAAGCCCTTGAACTGTATTTTGAATTGTGGAATAAAGACACCTTAAACAACCTTCTGCAGTATCGTATCAGTAAATTACAAATGCGCCTAGGGCAGTATCAAAAGGCTTTTAAAAATCTTGAGTCGCTCAAAGCAAGAGATCCTGAACACCCCATTTACCCCTATCAAATGGGTTTGATTGAGACCTTGGATTTAGACTATTCCAAAGCCATTAATTATTTTCTTGAAGCCTATGATCGGGACAGTCTTAATATCGATGTGATCTACCAACTTGCCAACTCCTACAATAAACTTAAGATTCAAGATTCTACTGCCCTTTTTATTAGCAGAGGACTGAAACTTGATCCGGTGCATAAAAATTTAAACCGTATCAAAATCAATAAACTCAATAGAGAAGAAAAATACGAAGAAGCGATTGTACTCCTACTTCAGCAAGACAGCTTGTATCCCTATGAGTATTTTAACACAAAAATGCTAGGACTTTGTTATTATAAAACCGAAGCCTATGAGGAAGCAGCAAAATGGTTTCGTGAATCCTATCGAAATAATCCAGAAGATTTTAATTCTTGGACGTATCTCGGACATATTGCAAAGCAAAAAGGAGACCTTCAAAAGGCTCGGTTCAACTATTTAAATGCAACACAGATAGCCAAAATCCCCAGAGATGAAGAGTATATTGGACTCGGGAATGTTTCTCAAGAAATGGGAGATCTAAAGCAAGCCATGGAAATGTATGAAAAAGCTTATAATGAAAATACAAACAACGATGATGCTTTATTTGAATGGGCGTTGACTTCTGATCGGTACTACAAAGACAAAAAAATTGGATACAATCACTATAAAAATTATTTGAGACGCTTTTCCTATAAAAATGATAGTATCAAACTCGCTTTTATTAAATCCAGAATGGGTGCCATTAAAGAAAAATTATTCTTGGAAGGTATTGAGTTGGAGGATTGAATAAGTATCTATTTATTTCCTTATTTTAGACAAAAACAAAGTAAATGAAAAAAGCACTCTTTGCCTGCTTTGCATTGGTATTACTAATACAGTGTCAAGCTCCAAAAAATGAAACTACTCCTATTGTATTCACCATTAACCAGTTCGATGTTCCCAATAATCAAATGGAAGTCACTTTTAGCATCACCAATCCCACACAAGACGTTTGGGAAGGGGGGCAATGGTCATTGCATTGGAATCAATTTAGCGGTTCTATTCAACCGGAGAGTTTGCTCGAGGGTATGGAGTTAGTACCTACCAAAAACAGTCAGTATTGGATTTTAAAGTTTGGTTCGCCCTTTACTTTAAATCCGGGTGGATCACTAGAGTTCTCAGTAATTCAAACTGGAATTATGAGTCGTTTAGTCATGGGACCTCATGGCTTTTTTGTACACAACACTCAAAATGAGGAATTATATGATCTCAACAGAACTCTTGTTTGGAAGGAAGCCCAAGGGCTTGAGAGTTTAAACATTCCCTCTGCTGCTGAGCGCTATGCTTCCTATGAAGAAATCAGAACTTTACCTAAAGAAGAGCTGCATTGGGTAATTCCGACACCTCAAAAAATAATATTACAAGGGAGTAACAGACCTTTAGCTGAATCACTTCAAATTAATTTTGGCAGCTTTAAACTAGACGATTCCTTTTTGACTCAACGATTACAAGAAGGAACGCAACTACAAATCACAGCAAATGATACTGATAAAGCCAGTGTCCAAATCAAACAAAACAATAGCCTTACTAAAGAGGGATATCGATTACAGATTACTCCTGACCAAATTGAAATAGAAGCTTCCTCTGATAGTGGTGTTTTTTATGCCTTAGAATCCTTACACCAAATAATTCTTACAGCAGAAAGAGAAGGCAAGGGACTCCCTTTGCTTGAAATTGAAGATGCACCTCGTTTTCAACACCGTGGATTCATGACCGATGTTGCGCGTAACTTTTTCCCAAAAGAAAAAATCATTCAGATTTTAGACTATATGGCCTTCTATAAACTCAATCTTTTAGACTTGAAGCTGAGTGATGACGAAGGCTGGCGAATTGAGATTCCGGACCTCCCTGAACTCACTGCCATTGGAAGTAAAAGAGGTTTTACCTCAGACGAGTCAGATCATCTTATTCCTATGTATGGTTCTGGGTCTGGCAAAAAGCAATCCACAGGAAGTGGTTTTCTAACGCGTAATGATTTTGTCGAAATCCTCAAAGAAGCTGAAAAGCGACATATTAAAATTGTCCCTCAAATTAGTTTTCCCTCCCACGCAAGATCAGCTGTAATCGCCATGAAAAATCGCTATGCCAACTTTATGGAACAAGGAAACGAAACTGCGGCTAACGAATACCGTCTTCACGATCCAGAGGACCAAAGCGAATACACCTCGGCACAACTCTTTAAAGACAATACCATTTGCATTTGTGATCCAAGTGCTTATCGCTTTTTTGAAAAGGTTTTTAATGTAATTAAGGAAATGTATGTTGAAGCGGAACTACCGATGAACACCTTCAATATCGGTGCCGATGAACTTCCCTATGGTGTCTGGAGAAAATCACCCCTTTGTGAAGATTATATTAAAAAGGAAGCTGCTATCAACTCCTACCAAGGCTTGTACAACCAAAGTGTAAAACGTTTGAATCAGATCATTACCGAAGGTGGAGCTCAAATGGTCGGTTGGGAAGACGTATTGTTGGTACACAGTGAAAAAAGCCAATCGGAAATTGAAGTAAACCAAGATCTTAAAGACATCAGTTTTATTCCCTATGTCTGGAACAACAGCTGGGGCGGGGGAAGAGAAGACATGATCTACAGACTCAACAATCTTGGACTAAAGGCTGTAATGAGTAATTCTTCAGCTTTTTATTTTGACATGACTGACGATACAGATATTGAAAACAGCGGCCTGAGTTGGTCGGGCTTCGTTAACTATAAAGACAGCTGGGGAACAGAACCCCTAGACGTTTTTGCGAATAAGGTGAATTTACGTTCGCGAGGAATTGAAGAAACTGAAGTGGCAAAAAAAGTAAAATTACAACCACAAGCGGTCTCCAATTTTCTGGGTATTCAATCTCAACTCTGGACTGAAACAGCAACAAATTCATACGAATTTGACCGTATGTTGATGCCCAATATGATTGTTTTTTCTCAAAGAGCTTGGAGCGCAAAAGAACCTTGGCTAGAAGCACAAACAGCTGAAGCACAAGAACCTCTATTGAACGCTTCATGGAATACCTTTGTCAATTCAGTAGGTCAACGACACCTTCCCCTACTCTCAGATCTTTTTGGTGGAGTAACATTTGACCTTCCCAAACCGGGTGCTATAATAGAAAATAACGAGCTCAAAGCAAGACAACAATTTCCAGGATTAACTATTCGTTATACCTTAGACGGAAAAGAGCCAACTCCTCAAGATCCGCAGTTTACAGAACCTGTTCAGATTTCTGAATCAAGTCAAGTGGTTCTAAGAGTATTTAATACCAGTGGAAGAGGAGGAAACAGTATTCACATTAACTAGGAACTTATGGAAAACAAGCGCTTATTATCTTTAGACATCCTTCGAGGTTTGACCATCATTTTGATGATTGTTGTCAATGATCCTGGCTCGTGGAGTCACGTTTACGCGCCCTTATTGCACGCAGAATGGAACGGAATCACCCCCACAGATTACGTGTTTCCAAGCTTTTTATTTATTGTTGGAGTGTCCATTGTCCTTTCCATGAACAAACAGCAAGAGCAAGGAAAAAGCCGTTCTGAATTAATCAAAAAAGTACTTTTTCGGGCGATTAAAATATATGCAGTAGGTATTTTTCTTTGGCTTTGGCCAAGTTTTAATTTTGAAGGGATTCGGTGGGTAGGTGTCTTACCACGTATTGCTTTTGTTTATTTGGCTTGTACATTGTTGTATTTATATACCAGTAGAAAAATACAATGGTATTTTGGCCTTAGCGCCATCTTGGGGTATTGGCTTGTCATGGCCTACCTCCCTGTTCCAGGAATTGGATTTCCTGATTTGAGTGTACCCGAAAAGAACTGGGCGCATTATATTGACAATTTACTTTTGCCCGGGAGACTATGGAAAGATACTTGGGATCCTGAAGGCATTTTAAGCACTCTTCCTGCAATAGTGAGTGGCTTGATTGGTATGTGGGCAGGTTATATACTTCTACAAAAAGACGATCTCAAAAACCGACTGAATCAATTGTTCTTTTATGGATTTATCCTGCTTTTTTTGGGAGATCTCATGCAATGGTTTTTCCCGTTCAATAAAAATTTGTGGAGCAGCTCGTTTACCCTTTTTATGGGAGGTATCGGAATGTTGGCGCTCGCGAGTTTCAGTTACTTTTTTGACGTCAAACAAAGTCGCTATCAATTTAAATTTGCCCATGCCTTTGGAGTAAACTCCATCACGGCATATTCACTTTCCAGCCTGCTAACAGTAGTCTTTTACAGTTCCAAATGGTGGGGAATCTCGTTAAATGCAGAGTTTATGTCATTTGGCGAACAGCTAGGACTTCCCCTTAAGCTCACCTCTTTAATTTATGCATTACTCTATGTTTTAATTCTGTGGATTCCTGTTCAAATTCTATTCAAAAAGAAGATTTACATCAAGTTGTAAAAAAAATCGGCTCCAAAAGGAGCCGATTCAAACAAAACAAATAATTGACTTAGTTAGCGGATTTTAATCAGCTTTTTAGGCTGTGGTTGCGCTTCTTTATGCTTTGGTAAAAGCACTCGAAGAACACCTTCCTTATAACTGGCATCAATTTTTGTGGGGTCAACACTGTCGGGTAGTGCAAAGCTGCGTCTAAAACTGCTATAGCTAAACTCACGACGTGTAAATTTTCCTTTTTCATTAACATGCTCTTCTTCTTGAGTAGAAGAAATCGATAAAATACCATCTTCTACTTCAATCTCGAAGTCGTCTTTTTGCTTTCCAGGAACTGCCAACTCAATCTCGAATTGGGAGTCCAACTCTTTAATGTTAACAGCAGGCATGGTGGCTGAAAATGAAGGTGCTTTAGGATTCCAATCTTGATTAATGAAATCATCAATCAGGGATGGAAAGAACGGGGTTTGTTTACGTATTAAATTCATAATTTTTAATTTTAAGGTTAACAATTTTCATTGCTACTCCTAAAACAAAAAAGAGACCAAATTAAGTATTTGTCATTTTGGCAGTAAAATTTAAAAAAATACTGCCTTTTTGTCAATTAAGCAATTGCCTCTTGAACTTTATCTGCAGCCTCTTGGAATGCCGTTGCTGAAAGTACGTTTAATCCAGAGCCATCAATGAGTTCTTTGGCTATATCGGCATTGGTTCCTTGCAATCGAACAATAATAGGCACCTGAATGGCATCCCCTAGGTTTTTGTAGGCATCTACAATTCCCTGCGCAACTCGATCACAACGTACAATTCCGCCAAAAATATTGATCAGTATGGCTTTTACGTCTGGATCTTTTAAAATTAATCTAAAAGCGGTTTCTACTCGAGCAGCGTCTGCAGTACCCCCAACATCAAGGAAGTTTGCGGGATCACCTCCTGCTTGTTTAATTAAGTCCATGGTCGCCATTGCCAAACCAGCTCCGTTTACCATACAACCTACGTTACCCTCCAAATCTACATAGCTCAAGCCTACTTCTCTAGCCTCAACCTCTACTGGATTTTCTTCACTTAAATCACGCAAATCCGCTAATGCTTTGTGTCGAAACAAGGCATTGTCATCTAGTGTAACTTTAGCATCTACCGCAATAATTTTATCGTCTGAGGTTTTTAACACCGGATTGATTTCAAAAAGCGATGCATCCGAACCCATATAGGCTCTATACAAGGCGCTTACAAATTTGGTCATGTCTTTAAAAGCAGCCCCTGAAAGCCCCAAATTAAAAGCAATTTTTCGTGCCTGAAAAGGCTGTAGTCCCAATGCAGGATCAACTTCTTCATTAAAAATAAGGTGTGGTGTTGACTCTGCAACTGCTTCAATGTCCATTCCACCTTCGGTAGAATACATGATCATGTTTTTACCTGTGGCACGGTTGAGCAAAACCGACATATAATATTCACTTGGCTCTGAAGCACCCGGATAATACACGTCTTCAGCAATCAAAACTTGGTTGACTTTTTTTCCTTCTGGGGGAGTTTGAGGGGTAACCAATTGCATTCCAATAATTTGACCTGCAAGTGTTTCCAGTTCCTCTAGGCTTTTAGCGATTTTGACTCCACCCCCTTTTCCACGTCCACCGGCGTGAATTTGAGCTTTAATCACATGCCAATCGGTTCCAGTAGTTTCTGAAAGTTGTTTGGCTGCATCAACTGCTTCAGCAGCTGTTTTTGCAACTATACCTCTTTGGATTGCTACTCCAAAACCAGCGAGCATTTCCTTTCCTTGATATTCGTGTAAATTCATATAGCGTTCTAAAAATCCATGGCAAAAATAGCTAATCCCAAGCGTAATTGGAACCCTTGAGCTTAAAACTTTTTGTTACAAATACAACAAAACGTTGTAATTTTTTGTGGTTTCCTGTTTTTCCTTGTCCACTTTCTTGAGGATGCCTATTTTTGAATTCAATTAAAATAGGTTATGCAATATTCTGATTTAGTATCCATAGCACAACAAGCCGAAGGACCGGTTTATGTTTACGATGCAGCAAAAATTCAATCGCAATTCCACCGACTTAAAAATGCCTTTTCAGGAGTTGCACAGTTAAAAATTAACTATGCTTGTAAAGCATTGTCCAACATCTCGATTTTAAAACTCATGCAAACCATGGGTTCTGGACTGGATACCGTTTCTATTCAAGAGGTTCGCTTAGGACTGGAAGCAGGGTTTAAGCCAGCTGATATCATTTTTACTCCCAATGGCGTATCCTTGGAAGAAATTGAGACGGTGGCTAAAATGGGTGTTCAAATCAATATTGATAACCTTTCTATTTTGGAACAGTTTGGAACCAAACATCCTAAGGTTCCCGTTTGCATCCGGATCAACCCTCACGTCATGGCAGGTGGAAACAGCAATATTTCAGTAGGACATATCGATTCTAAATTTGGGATTTCCATTCACCAAATACCGCACGTATTTCGTATCGTAGAAAACACCAAAATGCATATCAATGGCGTTCACATGCATACCGGAAGTGATATTTTAGATATCGAAGTATTTTTACATGCTTCTGAAATTCTTTTTAACACCGCGCTTCAATTTAAAGACCTCGCCTTTATCGACTTTGGAAGCGGTTTTAAAGTCCCTTACAAAGAAGGTGATATTGAAACCAACATAGAAGAATTGGGCGAAAAGCTCACAAAACGTTTTGGTGAATTTTGTGAAACTTATGGCAAACCTTTGGAACTTGCCTTTGAACCGGGTAAGTTTTTAGTCAGTGAGGCAGGCTACTTTTTAACTAAAGTAAATGCTGTAAAACAAACCACCTCTACCGTATTCGCTCAGGTGGATTCAGGATTCAACCACCTGATCCGCCCCATGTTATACAACTCCTATCACGAAATCGTCAACATCTCCAACCCGGAAGGGCGCGAACGTTTTTACACTGTAGTAGGCTATATCTGTGAAACGGACACCTTTGGCAGCAATCGTAAAATTGCCGAAATCTCAGAGGGCGACGTTGTGGCTTTTAAAAATGCTGGTGCCTATTGTTTTACCATGGCAAGCAACTATAACTCTCGTTTTCGTCCTGCAGAAATCTTGTGGCATGAAGGAGAAGCTCACCTCATCCGTAAACAAGAAAGCTTTGAGGATTTAATGCAAAATCAGATACTGATTGATTTTAAAGAAAAGGTGGAGGCTTAACCCAAAGGTTTTATTTTACTCAAGGTTGTATTGTAAGTCGCGATAAACTCCTGAACAACTTCCTCAGCAGAAATTATAGTATCAATTTGCGCCGCTACTTGCCCAATTTCCAGTTCACCTTCTACTAGGTCGCCCTCAAACATGCCTTTTTTAGCACGTCCTCTGCCTAATACTTCTTTTAACCTTTCGGGAGATGCTCCTTCGGCATAGAGTTGTTTAATTTGATCGTAAAAAGGGTTTTTAAGCAAACGTACAGGAGTCAATTCTTTTAAAGTCAGTTCGGTACTCCCTTGCTCCGCTTTAAGCACCTCCGCTTTAAAATGATCGTGAGAAGAGGCTTCTGGGGTCGCTACAAAACGAGAGCCTACCTGAACTCCGTCGGCACCAAGTGCCATTGCGGCGAGCATGGCCGGTCCGGAACCAATCCCACCGGCTGCAATCAACGGCAGATCAATGGCTTTTTTGACCAACGGAATCAACGTCATGGTGGTGGTCTCTTCCCTACCGTTATGTCCACCCGCTTCAAAGCCTTCGGCAACAATGGCATCCACTCCACATTGTTGCGCTTTCAACGCAAATTTTACAGAACTCACCACATGCACAACAATACATCCATGAGATTTTAAATGCTCCGTCCACAGTTTTGGATTTCCAGCAGCAGTAAAAACAATGGCCACCTTTTCCTCCACGATGATCTGCATCAGTTGATCTATATCTGGATAAAGCAGAGGAACATTAACCCCAAAGGGCTTATCGGTTGCTTTTTTACATTTTTGAATGTGTTCTCGAAGTACTTCCGGATACATAGAACCCGCACCCAAAAGACCCAAACCCCCAGCATTACTAACCGCCGAAGCCAATCGCCAGCCACTTGCCCAAACCATGCCTGCTTGAACGATGGGATAGCGAATCCCAAAAAGTTGGGTTATGGCATTTGCCATCATAAAAATTGATCCACTTTAACGTAGGCATCAATAACGGCTTGCTCGCCTGCTTTGTCACGGCGACTGTTGCCGTGTTCCATTCCTAAAATTCCATCAAAGCCTCTGGAATGAATATATTTAAATACATTGGTGTAGTTGATTTCTCCAGTAGTAGGTTCTTTTCTACCCGGGTTGTCCCCGATTTGGAAATACCCGATTTCATCCCAGCATTTTTCAATGTTGGGAATCAAGTTTCCTTCCTGGATTTGTTGGTGGTAAATATCGAAAAGGATTTTACACGAAGGGGAATCTACAGCTTTACAAACTTCATATGCTTGTGGACTCTCTGCTAAAAACAAACCGGGATGGTCTCTAAAATTGAGTGGCTCCAATACCATAACAATTCCATGGGGTTCCAACAGAGCAGCAGCCTGTTTTAAACTTTCCACGACATGAGCCGTTTGATAGGCCATGTTTTGACGCAAATCTACATGTCCAGGAACTACGGTCATCCATTTGGCATTGACTCGCTTAGCCACCGGAATGGCTTTTTTAATGTAGTCCAAAAATTCTTCTCTTAAAGCTTGATCTCCACTTGCTAGATTGGGTTTTTGCCAATAAATCTGATGCGCCACAAAAACTCCCATACGCAAACCACGCTTGGTCATGGTCTGTGCCATTTTTTCTTGTAAAGCCACATCGCGATTCCGCATGTCATTGTCTTCAAAAGCAGTAAACCCTTGATCAGCCATAAAATTGAGCTGATCAATAGGATCATTCCCCGTATGATGCCGAAACATTCCTAAATGAGGTGCATAAGCCAAATTAAAAGAGTGTTTATTCAAGTTTTTTTCCAAAGCAAAAACCGAGGGTGCTGAAAATAAACCCAGTCCACTCATTCCCGCCAATTGTGTGAAATTTCTCCGATTCATCTTAAACCATTTTTGTTTTACCAGGGGTTGGAATGGGGTAGTTGCCGTTGGCGTCTGGGAGGGTGGGTGGGGTCGTATTCCAGTTCACTTCCTCAGGCATTAAATGCAATTCTGAATTGAGGGCTTCATCAAACGTAATTTTCTTACCTGTATAAGTCGCCATACGTCCCAAAATTGCTGTCAAGGTACTTTTCGCACCGTTCTCAGCATCTGCAATAACGTCTCCATTTCTAATGGAAGCAAACAAACGGTCGTGTTCTACTTGATACGGATTCGGATCTTCTCCCCATTTGTTGGGATATTTATAGGTAGGCTCTCCATCTAATCCACTCATGATTCCTTTGCCAATTTCCACACTTCCTTTTGTTCCTTGAAACACCTCATCTACTCTACTCATTGTTCCCGGAATATGACGGCATTGACTCGCAATTACCGCTCCGCTAGCATAGGTAAACTCTACAAAATGGTGATCAAAAATTTCACCGTGATCTTTTCCGTTACGCACTTGACGTCCACCCATTCCTTGAGCCGATACGGGATAATCTCCTATAAACCAGTTGGCAACATCGATATTATGGATGTGCTGCTCCAAAATATGATCCCCACAAAGCCAGTTGAAATAATACCAATTTCGCATTTGATATTCTAACTCTGTTTGCCCTGGTTTGCGTTTTTTGACCCAAACTCCAGCATCATTCCAGTAAACCTGACCGCTTCTGATCTTTCCTATAGCTCCTGCGTCAATTCGCTGTTTTAAATCAATGTATTTGGATTGGTAGTGACGCTGTAATCCGACCACCACATTCAGTTTTTTTGCTTTAGCGATTTTAGCAGTTGCCAAAACCTTACGAATACCTACAGGATCAGTAGCCACTGGCTTTTCCATGAATACGTGTTTGTCATTGGCAATGGCGTATTCAAAATGATACGGTCTGAATCCTGGGGGCGTCGTCAAAATCACCACATCTGCCAGATCGATTGCTTTTTTATAGGCATCAAATCCGACAAAGCGATTTTTTTCTTTAACCTCGATTTTCTTCTCCCCGTCAAAATGTTCTTGAATTCCTTTTAGGCTTCGATCAATCCGATCTTCAAAAGCATCGGCCATAGCGACCAGCTCCACGTTTTCATCTGCAGTTAGGGCTTGTACTGCTGCTCCAGAACCTCTACCTCCGCATCCTACAAGTGCGAGTTTTAATTTCTGTTCTCCATGAACTCTTGCCATTCCTTCAACCCCCATAGGAACAGTGAGTAAAGCACCCGCTGCCATGGCTGTTCGCTGAACAAAAGTACGTCTTGATTCATTTTGATTGTTCTTGTTTTTGTTGCTCATAATTTCTAGTTTAATCAGTTAATTCGTATTTCCAGTATTTTTTCTGCTCCTCTTCAGAGGGAGTTTCAAGGGGCCTCACTATACGAAAGCCTACAAAGGGTGCATCCGTATGCCACCACTTACTCTTAGGGATTTGAGGATCCCGCTTTTTCCATTTTTTTGAGGAAGGTCGTCTTGCCGCAGATCGCAATCGGTTTGGACCATCCATCCAAGAGCCTCCTCGAACCGCCTTGGGATACACTTTAACACCTTCTTCCAAAGGATTGCGTTCTCCGTTTTTTCTTGTACCATAGACGGTTGGAATATATTGATCTAAAGTCCATTCTGCTACATTTCCATGCATGTCGTACAACCCCCAAGGATTGGGTTTTTTAGTTCCTACTTTTTGATATTTATCTTCACTGTTTTCAGCATACCAAGCATACTCGGTCAGTTGGCCAGCATCGTCTCCAAAACTATAAGCTGTTTCGGTTCCCGCTCTACAAGCATATTCCCATTCTGCTTCCGTTGGTAAGCGATAAAAATGTCCCGTCATGGCGGACAACCATTCGCAAAATTTTACGGCAGCCAACTGAGTCATACAGATGGCAGGGTAATTATCAACCCCCATTCCAAAACTCATTTCAACATAAGGTGTAGTGGCACCAGAAACTCCATCAACATCAATTTGAACCTCAGATTTCGCTGTTTTGGGAAGTTGTTTTCCATCCAACTCTCTACTTACAAAGAGGTTGTACAAATCCCAAGTAACTTCATATTGACTCATCCAAAATCCATCAACAGTAACTTTGTGTTGTGGACCTTCATCACCAAAATGTCCTTGCTCCAATTTAGGACTACCCATTTTAAAGGCACCCTCTTCAATTAAAACCATGGGAATTTCGTAGTCACCACCATTTATTTTTTCAAAATAAAGCGCTTGAGAAAAGCAAACAGTTGAGAAAGTCAAAAGCAACCAGCAACAGGCACAAAATTTTACTTTAATGGATGTCATATTGAATATCAATTGGACAAATTTATAGGGATCATAATTCATCTGGTATAATTTGGCTAAGTTTACCTAAATATAGCCCTAAATATTGCTATTACCAAAAGACCTGATTTATGAAAAAAAGAGATGTCAAGCAAATCTATTATTTTTCTGTTTTATTTTTTTGTACACTTATGGTCAACATCTTTTTTTCTTGTATGCACGAAATTAAACTTGAGGAAAATAATTTAAATCAAGAAACCAGCGCCTACCTCCTTCAACACGCGATGAATCCAATAAACTGGCAACGTTGGGATGAAATGCTCTATACAAAGCAAAATCCAAATGAAAAATTATTGGTGGTCAGTATCGGCTATTCAAGCTGCCATTGGTGTCATGTCATGGAAAAAGAAACTTTTGAAGATGAAGAAGTTGCCACCTACATGAATAAAAACTTCATTAGTATTAAAGTGGATCGTGAAGAAAATCCCGAGATCGATAACATTTATATGACTGCTACTCAAATGATGACCGGCAGTGGTGGATGGCCACTGAATGTGGTTTGCTTACCTGATGGAAGACCCGTTTATGGGGGCACCTACCACACTAAAGAGCAATGGCTAGAGCTACTGGGGAAAATTCAAAAACTATATGATAACGACAAAAAGCAACTCTATGCTTTTGCTGAAAAAGTAGAAAAAGGGATACAAGAAGTCAATCGTTTTGAATACACCGAGGAGGAAGCTGATTTTGTACCTGAATTGCTTCAGAATGAAATGATGATCTGGTCGAACCGTTGGGATACAATTCATGGTGGTGAATCACAAAATCAAAAGTTTATTACTCCAGTAAAGTTTAACTACATTCAGCAATATCAGTATTTAAACAAAGATCAAAAAATCAAAAGCTATTTTGAAAACACCTTAACAAATATTGCCAACAGCGGTATTGTTGATCATTTAGAAGGTGGTTTTTATCGCTATACGGTAGATCCGGAATGGAAAATTCCTCATTTTGAAAAAATGCTCTACGACAATGCACAGCTTTTAACGCTCTATGCCAATGGGTATAAAGAATTTAAAAATCCACTCTTTAAATCGACCGTCTATCAAACGTTTGGTTTTCTAAAAAAACGAATGGAAAATAGTAAGGGTGCCTTTTATTCTGCTATTGATGCTGATAATGCCCTAGGAGAAGGTCGCTATTATATATTCGATGCGGAGGAGATCAAAAAAGTCGCTGATCAAGACCTATCTCTACTTCAAGACTATTATCAAATCGATTTGGACAAACCCTTTGATGAATCTTTTTATCATTTAAGAAAAATAGATACAATTGATGCACTTCTAAATCAATATAAGTTGACGAGCAACCAACTTACAGAAAAGCAACAACATTGGAAAACTCAATTTGAGATACTTAAGCAAGAACGAGAATTTCCTCTGATTGATAAAAAAATCATTACCTCTTGGAATGCACAAATGGTAACTGGATTATTAAATGCTTATGAAGCTTTTGGAGATGATCAGTTTCTCAACCAGGCGAAGAAAACATTTTCATTCATTAAAGAAAACCTTATTCTTAAAGGAGAATTAATGCATACCTATCAAGCTGATGAAGCCAAAATGGAAGCCAACTTGGAAGACTATGCGTTTACCATTAAAGCGGCTTTGAATTTGTATCAAAACACAGGAATGCATTCTTATTTAAATCAAGCCAATGAACTTAGCATGCAAGTCATAAAGATCTTTTCAACAGCTAAAAACCCCTACTTTACTTTTACCAAAAATCCCGTATTATTCTCAGAAATCATCTCCGTGGATGACAATGTAATTCCTTCAGCCAACGCAATTATGGCAGAAAATCTATGGGCATTAGGACAGCTAATTGAAAATGAAGAATACACTTTAAAAGTAAAAAATATGCTCGATGTAATGGCTTCCTTTTTTAGGAAAGGAAGGAGTAGTGACTACAGTCAGTGGGCTCAGTTGATTGCCAAAAAAGCGTATTCCTACAAAGAAGTTGTGGTGGTAGGCTTTGAAGCCCATAAAATCAATAAAGAACTTCAACAGTATTACCTCCCCAATGTTCTTTTTCAAATTAGTGAAAAAGCAAGTGAATTACCCCTATTAAAAGATCGCTTTTTTGAAGGAGAGACTTTGATTTATGTCTGTGAAAATAAAGTGTGTTTAAGACCAACCCGTACCATTGAAAAAGCTTTAAAACAAATTAGGGATTAGCTGATAACCCCTGACCCTAGCAATTCATGGTCCTGATACCAAGCTACAAACTGTCCCGAAGTGATCGAAGATTGAGGCTTGTCAAACCAAACATACATGCCCTCCTCTGTCTGATAAAGTCGTGCTTTTTGTAAAGGTTGACGGTAACGAATACGAGCAAAAACCTCTAAAGTTTCACCATTAGAAATTCGTAAATCTTTTCGAATCCAATGAATTTCAGAAGCATCAATTTTAAGTGCTTCACGGTAAAGGCCAGGATGTTGTTTCCCTTGCCCCACATAAATGGTATTCCTCTTTACGTCAGTGTCAATCACGAATAAAGGCTCTACCATCCCCCCTACTCTCAACCCTTTTCTTTGACCTACTGTAAAGAAATGAGCCCCATCATGTTCTCCAACCAAAGCACCATCTTCAGGAGCATATTGCTGCTTACAGGATTGCTCTTCCAGTGTTTTAGTAGCTTCTTTTTCTTCCTTATAGGATTCAAAGTTAGCGGGGATTTCAATAATTTCTCCCTTCTTGGGTTTAAGCTGTTGCTGTAAAAAATCGGGTAGGCTTACTTTTCCAATAAAGCAAAGTCCTTGAGAATCTTTTTTATCTGCTGTAACTAAATTTTGAGTTGATGCAATTTTGCGAACCTCCGCTTTTTGAAGGTGTCCAATCGGGAAAAGCACTTTAGAAAGTTGTTCCTGAGTCAGCTGGCATAAAAAATAGGATTGATCCTTATTTCCGTCTTCCCCTGCCAACAACTGATGAATTTGATTACCCTGAGGGTCAGTAAATTGACTTTTTTTACAATAATGTCCGGTAGCAATAAAATCAGCACCAAGAGAAAGAGCAATTTTTAAAAAAACATCAAATTTGATTTCTCTGTTGCATAATACATCTGGATTAGGAGTCCTTCCTTTAGCATATTCATCAAACATATAGTCCACAATTCGCTCTTTGTATTCTTTGCTTAAATCAACTGTTTGGAACGGGATTCCAAGTTTTTCAGCAACAAGCATAGCATCGTTACTGTCTTCTAGCCAAGGACACTCGTTGGAAAGGGTTACGGACTCATCATGCCAATTCTTCATAAACAAGCCTACCACGTCATAGCCTTGCTCTTTTAATAAATACGCAGCTACACTGGAGTCAACACCACCTGAAAGTCCAACAATGACCCTTTTCGTTTTCATTTGGTAAAGATACGGAGTCTAATGGGATTATTTTTTTCGGCCCTTACCAGCTTTCTTTTGTTTTTCAGCTTCTTCCATTGCTTTTTGCAATCTTGCAGAAAATCCGCCTGCTTTTTTTGGCTTCTTTTTGTTTTCCTCAATTTTAGCGTGAATCTTGGTATCGTCAATGATGTAATTCTTAATCACCAACATCAAAAAGATGGTTAAAAGGTTAGAAACAAAATAATACAAACTCAACCCACTGGCGTAATTGTTAAAGAAAAACAACATCATTAGGGGCATCAAATAAATGATGATTTTCATATTTGGCATACCGGGCTGTTGTGGCATTGGCTGTTGTCCAGTTGTCATTCGAGTATAAAAGAAAATAGCAACTGAGGCCAAAATCGGAAATAAACTAATGTGATCACCGTAAAAAGGAATGGTGAATCCCAAATCTAAAACAGAGTCGTAAGAGGATAAATCGTCTGCCCATAAAAAGGACTTATCACGCAACACAAATGCTACCGGGAAAAAGGAAAACAAAGCATAGAACACAGGCAGCTGCAATAAGGCAGGTACACAACCTGACATTGGATTTGCCCCAGCTCTTGAATACAAGCTCATGGTTTCTTGTTGACGTTTGACAGCATCATCCTTGTACTTGTTGTTAATCACTTCTATATCAGGACGCAAAACCTTCATTTTAATTTGAGAAACGTAAGATTTGTAAGTCACCGGAGACATTGCTAAACGAACAATGATCGTCATTACTATAATAGCGATTCCATAAGAAAGGAAAGAGGATAAAAATTCAAAAAGCGGCAAAAAGATCATGCGGTTGATCCATCCAAAAATACCCCAACCCATGGGAATGGAGGTTTCCAAATCACCTTCCAGTTGTTTTAATGCTTTATAATCTGTAGGTCCATAATAGAATTTCAAATTAGCATTTAAGTCCCCACCCGTATTTAGCGCGTAATTCGTTGCAAATGATTTGGTGTATTTTTCTTCCAAAGACTCTTCTCCAGATCGATCCGCAGAAGTTATTTTAGCTTCAGCAATGGATTGTTCAGGAATTAAAATGGCACTAAAAAAATGCTGGCGATAAGAAATCCAACGTATATCTTGTCTTGTTTCTTCATCATTTCCACTTAATGATAAATAGTCAACACGATCATCCTCATAACCAAAAGTAAATTCTGTATATCTATTTTCGTAATCAATACTTCTTGAATTTCTAAAAACATCTGTCTTCCACGATAATACTGGTGCAGCAGTAGTATTTAATAGAGTCCGCATCCCTACAGTTTTTATTGAAAACGAAAAAAGGTGTCCCTCTTTAGGGAAACTGTATAAAAACGAAATGTACTGTTGTGCATTCAATGAGGCTTTCATTTCAACCTGAATAACATCAGCCCCATCTGTTGTTGTGGGAGTAAAATACATCTCACATGTGTTCAATACCCGGCCATCTAAAGTGTTGAGTTGGATATTAAAATCAGTATTCCCATCACTAATTAAAGGAAGCGGTGCATCCTCGTAATTTTGATAGGCATTAAGAGTCAGCTTCGAAATTTGTCCTCCTTTAGGATTAAGCTCCAAGGTCATCTGTTCAGTTTCCAAGCTTACAATGGATTGATCAGCAGCTGCAAAAAGACTTCCAAGATCACCATAAGCAGCTACTTTCTGCTGCTGAATAAGAGAATCATTTTGGATTGGGGTAGCGACAGTATTCATGCTCTGAGGGACAATTTGTTCTGTATTAGAACTTTCGGTTGTTACTTCTTCATCAGCTGGACCATTACGATAAAGCATCCAAGTTAAAATCACAGCGATGAGAATGAATCCGATAAATTGGTAGGGATCAAATTTTTTTTCTTCCATAGTTTTTTTCTTGCTTATTCTTTTACTTGGTGCGCCAAACTAGCTTGCACAAAAGCTATAAATAATGGGTGAGGATTGGAAACTGTACTTTTGTATTCCGGGTGAAATTGAACACCTACAAACCAGGGGTGATTATTGTATTCAATAATTTCAACAAGACCAGTTTCAGGGTTTGTTCCGGCTATTATAAATTGATCATCAAACACACGTTCAAGAAATTCATTGTTGAATTCATAGCGATGACGATGGCGTTCAGAAATCATTTTTGATTGATAGGCTACTGCAGCTTTTGAGTTGGGTTCCAATTTGCAATCCCAAGCACCTAATCGCATCGTACCTCCTTTATTGATTACACTTTTTTGCGATTCCATTAAATCAATTACTGCCTCTTTACAATCGGTCTGCATTTCTGTTGAATTTGCATTCGAAAGACCCACCTGATTTCGAGCGTATTCGATTACCGCCATTTGCATTCCTAAACAAATTCCAAAGAAAGGGAGTTTATTTACTCGCGCATATGCAATCGCACTTATCTTACCTTCTATTCCTCGTTCTCCAAATCCTGGAGCAACGATTAGTCCATGAATTCCTTCTAATTGTTTAGCTACATCTCCAGCTTCTAAATGTTCTGAATGAATGCTGACTACATCTATTTCTGTTTCATTGATAGCTCCTGCGTGAATTAAAGACTCTAAAATAGATTTATACGAATCCTGCAGCTCAACATATTTACCTACTAAACCAATTTTAAGTTTGTGCTTAGGGTTTTTAAATTTTTCTAAAAAGACATTCCAAGGTTTTAGATCTAGCTGCTTCTTAGGGGCGAGCTGTAATTTTTCTAAAACGACTTTATCCAGTCCTTCTTCCAACATTTTTAGAGGTACATCATAGATTGTATCCACATCTATGGATTGAATGATGGCCTCCCGTTTGACATTACAAAATAATGCGAGTTTCTCTTTAAGATCACTCGAAAGCTCATGTTCTGTTCTACACACAATAATATCTGCTGAAATCCCACTTTCCATGAGAGTTTTGACAGAGTGTTGGGTAGGCTTTGTCTTCAACTCTCCCGCTGCTGCTAGATACGGGATTAAAGTTAAATGAATCACCAAGGCATTTTCTTTTCCTAAATCCCAAATCAATTGCCTTACAGATTCTATGTATGGTAAAGATTCAATATCTCCCACGGTTCCGCCAATTTCAGTGATTACGATATCATATTCACCTGTCTTTCCAAGCAATTGCATGCGACCTTTTATCTCATTGGTAATGTGAGGAATAACCTGTACTGTTTTTCCTAAAAACTCTCCTCTTCGCTCTTTTTCAATTACACTTTGATAAACTCTACCGGTAGTGACGTTGTTTGCCTGAGAAGTTTTTACATTCAGAAAACGCTCATAATGTCCCAAATCTAAATCAGTTTCCGCGCCATCATCAGTAACATAACATTCACCGTGTTCATAAGGATTTAGTGTGCCCGGATCAACGTTGATGTAGGGATCAAACTTCTGAATAGTAACATTAAAGTCTTGAGCCTGAAGGAGTTTAGCCAAAGAGGCTGCGATAATTCCTTTTCCTAATGAAGAAGTAACTCCTCCTGTAACAAAGATATATTTGGTCTTGGACATCCGGTTGATTTAATTCACTATTACCGGACTCAAATTTACAAAAACAATGGGAACTACTGGGTCTCTCAATCTATTCTTTTATTTCCAAAATTTCATACCCTTGGTGTTGCAAAAGAAAAAGTGCTGAATTCAGATAGGAATCATTTCTCTCTGGCTGATACAAAAACCGATTCGATCGGTATTGTGTTTCTCCCAATTCTAATGAGTTCTCCAGCTTTGTTGCTACCGCAGTTCGAAGGATCAAGTCCATTACTAAGTCATAACCTCTAAGAGATTCTTTATTGGGTCGCTTCCCAAAACGATTTTGAAAAGATTCAATATACAATTCGTTTGGTCCATAATCAAGAGATTTAAATCCGACTGGATAAGTGAACTCAATACCGCCTAGAACCTTACGCGACAAATTATCATTGTTATAGACATTGCTCCGATACGAAGTGAATACTTGAACGTTTCGCTCTCCTGAATTCTGAGCGTTGAACTGAGAAAGTGCATTCGCAATCAAAGGAAATGATTGGGTCTCCAAGATAACCTTGTTTGGCAGTGAATCAACCAGCAAAGAATCGGCCAATTCAGGCAAAATATAATCTCCTTTTTCAGGCCGCAAACTAATGGCCCAAGGGAATTGGGCTTTTAATTTTCTTTCAATAGATCGATTTAGAGAATCTGCTACAATTACTACATTTTGAGTAGTATCTATGACTCTATTGAGGTAAGTAAACATTTTTGAACGGAATGTTTCGGCTCTAGTAATGGATTGGTAAACATTTTTTCTTGGCACAACTTCGTTGGACGACAAGGGTGCTATCTTGGGGGTATTCGCTATTATTTTTTGACTTGAAACATAGTCAAAATTAGTGGTAATGAGAGGTCCAACAATAAAATCGGTTTGTTCAGTAGCTAATTCTTCGACTATTTCATCCAATTTAGAATACTTGTTTTCTGTGTCAAAGGTGTTAAGAATCACCTTAAGTCCAAGAGCATTTGCTTTTTCAACGGCAAATAGTACACCAGAATAAAAATCTAAAGATATGGTGTGTAAGTTTCGTGTTTGAAGAAGTTTTTTTGTGTCCTCAACCGAATCAAAAACAATTTCGTTTGCTTTAAAAGGCAAAAGCAATGCAAACTTAATTTCTTTTTTCAGAAAGATTGAATCTGCTAGGTTAACCCGTTCCACAAGTAAATCGTCCTCAATTTTGAAGTCACCACTTTGCGCACCTGGAATTTTCAAAATCATTCCAGCGATCAGTCCAGTCTCTTTTAGATTAGGATTTAAAGAATCTAATAATGCCTGATCTACACCCAGCTTTTTTTCAATACGATAAAACCCTTCTTTAGGAAGCACTTTGTAATAGTTGTAAAGAGAATCTTTTTCGGGTATGGCTTCCAAACTAGGGGTTTGGGGAATTTTGATTTTTTGACCAATTTTAAGACCCGATTTGATTTCTGGATTCAAAGAATCCAACAATTCAATTGTGGTATTGTATTGATATGCCAAACGCCATTTGGTTTCTTTAGGCGTTACTTCGTGGGTTATAAATTCGAGTGAATCAAGTGACGGTTTTAGACTTTGCGTTGTGGCTTTGGGAGCTGTATTTTCACTAAAAACCGGAATCCGTAAATTCATCCTTCTTCTGAGACCAAGTCGCTCTATTGAAGGATTGTATTCCTGAAGCTGAGGCTTTGTAACACCGTACTGATCCAGCAAAAATTCAAGGGTCTCCCCTCGTTTTACTTTATGCGTAACAAAGGAATCTGGAGTTTGTGCAACAGCACTAAAACCAATCAGAAAGAACAAACAAAGGATAAATAAAGATCGAAACTGTATCATGAACATGCTATATCAAAAACTATTCCCATTCTATTGTTGCAGGTGGTTTTGAACTTATATCATAAACCACACGATTTACCCCTTTGACATTATTAATGATTTCATTAGACATCTTTTGGAGAAAGGCATAAGGCAAGTCAACCCAGTCTGCTGTCATCCCGTCTGTAGATTGTACTGCTCTTAGAGCCACACAGTTTTCGTAGGTTCTTTCATCTCCCATAACTCCTACGCTATTGATGGGTAAAAACATTGCACCTGCTTGCCAAATTTGATCGTAAAGGTCCCACTTCTTTAGTCCTTGAATAAAAATCGCATCAACTTCTTGCAGCATTCTTACTTTTTCACGAGAAATTTCACCTAAAATTCGAATAGCTAATCCAGGACCTGGGAAGGGGTGTCTTCCTAATAAGGAAGCTTCCATCCCCAAACTTTTACCCACACGCCGAACCTCGTCTTTAAACAACATTCGCAATGGCTCTACCAAATCTAATTTCATAAAATCAGGCAATCCACCCACATTATGGTGAGATTTAATAGTAGCAGAAGGTCCATTTACAGAAATGGATTCGATCACGTCAGGATAAATCGTTCCCTGCCCTAACCAACGCACCCCTTCAACCAAGTGCGATTCAGCATCAAAAACATCTATAAAGGTTTTGCCAATAATCTTCCGTTTTGTTTCAGGGTCTGAAACCCCTTCTAAAGCATCAAGAAATTGATCAGAGGCATCAACTCCCTTGATATTGAGTCCCATTCCTTCATATTGTTCTAGCACTTCTTCAAACTCATTTTTACGAAGCAACCCATTATTCACAAAAATACAATTGAGTTGTTTGCCTATGGCCTTGTGTAATAACATAGCGGCCACCGAGGAATCAACGCCTCCAGAAAGACCTAAGATTACTTGGTCATCACCAACTTGCTTTTTTAAATCTGCCAGAGTCATATCTACAAAAGAATCCGGAGTCCAATCTTGTTTTACTTTAGCTATACCCACTAAAAAATTTTCCAACACCTGCTTTCCATCTGTAGAGTGATATACCTCAGGGTGAAATTGAATGGCATAGGTAGGCTCTCCATTAATTTTGTAGGCTGCGTTTTTCACATCAGCTGTACTCGCCAAACACTCGGCCTGTTCTGGAAGGTTGAGTATGGTGTCCGCATGACTCATCCACACTTGACTGTCTGTAGGTACTCCTTTAAAAAATGGATCTTCTGTGTTTACATATGATAAATTTGCTCTACCGTATTCTCTTTTACTAGAAGGACTTACTTGGCCACCAAAAAAATGAGCCAAATATTGTGCGCCATAACAAATACCTAAAAGAGGCAGTTTTCCTTTTATTTCATCCAATTGGGGATGTGGAGCATCTTCTGATCTTACCGAAAAGGGGGAACCAGATAAAATAACGGCTTTAAATTGAGAACTATTTTTGGGTGGATTGTTGTAGGGATGGATCTCACAATAAATAAATAATTCGCGAACTCTTCGCGCGATTAGTTGTGTGTACTGAGATCCAAAATCCAGAATGAGAACTTTTTCTTGCATGGGCAAAAATACGATTAAATCCTTGCTGTAAAAATACCCAAGGAAAATTATTCAACATCTTACTGTTAATATTCTAGGAGCACAAAATCTGGATTCAATGGGTCCAAGGAATCCACCAGGTTTGGAATCAATTCGGGTCCTAATTCAAGATAAAAACTTGTAAAGTTTAAAGCTCTTTCTTGAAGACTGTCATTTGGAAAAAGTTGCTCATGAATGAAAATCAAACGCTCTACATCGTCTTTTAAAACTCGCTTCTGAGCCTTTAATAAACGTTTCTCCAAATATTCAATACCTCTAAATTGCTTGGTTTTTTGTGCATCAACTGCGCCTTTAAACGAAGGGTCGGTTTGAGCAACTAATTCCTGTAAAGAATCAAATTGATTTTTTAACTGCTCTTTTAAAGGGGAAAGGTCTAAATCAATATTACTGATTTGTCGTACTTTTTTATTGAGCAAGGCATTCCGTTTTTTAAATAAATCAGAAGTTTCCAACTTCAACTTGGTTATTTTATTTCCTAGCTTTTCAGAATAGATCAATGCTGAATTTCGCAGCAAAAGGATAGGAAAAGGAACGTTAAAATGACTGAACGTAGAATTCAACTGAAACCAATAGGCCAATTCTCCTCCTCCTCCGATATAACAAAGGTTGGGTAAAATACACTCTTGATAGACTGGACGAAGGATTACATTTGGAGAAAATTGTTCAGGTTGCTGCTCTACGAGCCTCATAAACTCCGCTTCGGTAAACGACTGCTCTGTTCCATTTAAATGAAAACGATCTGCAATCTTTTCTATACGGTGGCGCCCATTGGGAGTCAGATAAAAAAGGTTAATTTCTCTTGGATTTACTTGAGGAGTGTAGTTAGAATCGAATCCTTTTTTTAGTTGTTTAATCTGTTTAGTCACCGCATTGAAAGATGGACTCTTTAAAAGCTCTTCCTTTAAAATCGGTTTAAAAAGTGCCTTTAATTCAGGTTTTTGAGGTTCAACAACAATTAATCCATAGTCTCCAAAAAGAAGATTAACCAACCGAAAGGTTGCTTCAGAGAGGGTTTTAGAAGTTCGGTACGACTGAGTGATCAGCTCTTTTATACGCTCGGCATTCATACCACCTCCTAACTGTTGTTCAAAAACATCCAATGCGGGCTGCAATTCTTCTAATGACATTTCTCCGACTGCTCCTGCTGCTTCCCTTGGCCATCGAATACTTTTACCTTGAAAACGAAACGAACTGATTTCTTCAAAATCGTGATCTTCACTCGCCATCCAATACACTGGAACAAAATTTGACTTTGGATAATCTTTTTTAAGTTGTTTACACAAGTTTATAGTACTGACGATTTTATATAAAAAATAAAGCGGTCCTGTCATCAAACTCAATTGATGTCCTGTAGTTATTGTAAAGGTGTTTTCGGACTTGAGTAAGGATAGGTTTTTTTGAACGGCAACTGAGTGAGGTATTGCACTGTACTGATCTTGAAGTACATGCGCTAAAACCTGTCGATGAGAATCCGAATAAGAAGCTTTTTTTACCTCAATTTGCTTTTTGAAATTTTGAGCGGAAGGGAATAAACCATAAAAAGGCTGGATGCGATCAGCCTTCTCTAAATAAGTCGTTATTAGTGTAGAAAAACGCTTTGTTTCTTTAAATGAAATGAACTTTCTTTTCATGCATCCGTTTGTGTAAAGATATTCATTTTAAAAAAAGAAAATAGAGTTAAATCAGAAAGCGTATTTTAGTCTAAAAATAAATCCCATGTTACGCAAATTACTCTTTACACTAATAACTTTATCTGTAATTTCTGTTCAATCTCAACTGCAAACGCCGGACCAATTTTTGGGCTATGAACTTGGTTCTTATTTTACTCGACACCACCAAGTAGTAGCGTATTTCGAACATTTAGACAACAGCTCCTCAAAGTTAAAATTACAGCCCTATGGAAAAACAAACGAAGGTCGTTTACTTCAATTGGCCATCATCTCGTCAGAAGATAATTTGAAAAACTTAGAGTCCATTCGTACTGCGCATTTACAAAACAGTGGTATTGTTTCTGGAGAAAAAAATAATGATAAAGTAATTGTATGGCTCAGCTACAATGTTCATGGGAACGAATCTTCAAGCACAGAGGCAGCAATGAAAACCGCACATGATCTATTGACAAAATATTCTGATTGGCTCCAGGACACTATTGTAATATTAGATCCGTGTATCAATCCTGACGGAAGGGATCGATATGTCAATTTTTACAATCAGGTTAAAAGTGCCCCCAATAACATCCAAGACTTTACTCGCGAGCATCGGGAAGGATGGCACAATGGAAGGACAAATCATTATATATTTGACTTAAATCGTGATTGGGCATGGCTCACTCAAATCGAATCTAAGCAACGTATTGTACAATACAACAAGTGGCTTCCACATATTCACGTAGACTTCCACGAACAAGGAATTAATTCCCCATACTATTTTGCCCCTGCAGCTGAGCCCTATCATGAAATTATCAGTCCATTCCAAAAAAGTTTTCAGGATGTCATCGGTAAAAATCACGCCACCTATTTTGACAAAGAAGGTTGGTTTTATTTTACCAAGCAACGTTTTGATTTACTCTATCCCAGTTATGGAGACACTTACCCAACCTTTCTAGGCGCCATTGGCATGACCTATGAACAAGCAGGTGGTGGTGTTGCCGGTTTGGGAATTGAAAACAATGAAAACATTACCCTGACTCTTAAAGACCGGATTGAACATCATTACACCACAGGAATCTCAACCGTTGAAATTGCTTCATTAAATAAAGGTTTACTCAATAAAAACTACCAGGAATTTTACAAAAATGAAAATTTAAAGTATCAAAATTACATCATGCAAGGGCATCCAGACAAGCTAGAAGAACTGAGTAAATTCTTGAAAAAACACGATATTAATAGTTATCAACTTAAAAAAAATACCAGTATTAAAGGGTTTAATTATCAAAAGCAAAAAAACACAGCCACTACCCTTGCCTCAAAATCTTTAGTTGTCCCCACCAATCAGCCCAAAGGAAAAATGATTCAAGTACTCCTTGAACCCCAAACCAAACTTAATGATTCGCTTACGTACGACATCACTTCCTGGTCGCTTCCCTATGCGTTTGGACTTGAAGCCGTGGCAACAAATTCATCAGTAGAATACACTTCACTTTTGTTTGAGAAGCGAAATACACCCCCCCTTACAGCTTCTAACTATGGGTATGCTACATCCTATAAAAGCTTGGAAGATGGAAAATTTTTAGCCGCCTTAATCAAAGAAAAAATAGGAGTTCGTTTCAATCAAGTTCCTGTTTCCAATAGCGGAAAATCATGGGATAGAGGAAGTCTATTTATTTTGAAAGGAGACAATCAAAAAAGGATAGATTATCTGGAAAAACTATCGGAGTTGGCTCAAAAATTCAATCGCGAATTAACTCCCATTACAACGGGTTACTCTTCAGCAGGACCTGATTTGGGAGCGGCAGAAATAGAGCTGATTAACGCACCAAGAATTGGTTTATTGAGAAGTGATCGCGCTTCAAGTTATAGTTACGGGGAACTATGGCACTTCTTTGAACAAGTATTAGAGTACCCCATCATGCAAGTAGATGAAAATAGATTAGTATCTGCACTTGAGCATTTGGATCAATTAATATTACCCAGTGGTTATTACAGCAAATGGAATGAAAATAGCGCTACGGATCAAGCCTTAAAGCAATGGATTATAGAAGGTGGAAAAATCATTGCTGTTGCAGGGGCGCTCAATCGCTTTGCTAATACGGAAGCGTTCAAGCTCAAGAAAAAAGAAAATGAAAAATTAGAAACGACAGAATTACCCTTTGGTGATTTATCTCGAAATGAAATCAGTTTAATTACAACTGGCAGTGTATTTGAAGCCAATATGGATTTGTCTCATCCGCTAAGTTTTGGTTTGGATCGCTATTACACGCTCAAACTCAATGAAGACGCTTACGAGTTTCTAGAGGACGGAACTAACGCTATAACTTTGGGATCTAACGCAAAATCTATCGCTGGATTTATTGGCTTTAAAGCCATAAAAAATCAAAGTAAATCACTACTCTTTGGAGAAGAACGCAAAGGAAGAGGAACAATCGTTTATTTTGTAGATAACACCCTTTTCAGAGGATTTTGGTATTCAGGAAAAATGCTGTTTACCAACGCCCTGTTTTTCTAATAAGACAAGTATAGGACTATTTTGATACAGGAGTTCCAACTAAGTCAAAATCAGTTGCTTCAGTAATGAGTACTTGGGTAAACTCACCTTGTTTTAAGTAGTTTTGTGTAGCATCAATGAGCACCTCGTTGTCAACATCAGGTGAATCCATAAACGTTCTGCCGACATAGTGATTGCCTTCTTTTCTGTCAATTAAACAACGGTACGTTTTTCCGATACAACTCTGATTGTGCTCCCAAGAGATTTGCGACTGAATTTCCATGATAGCATTTGAACGCTGCTGTTTTACCTCATCAGGGACGTTATCTTTAAGTTGGTGGGCATGAGTGTTCTCTTCATGACTGTAAGTAAAACATCCTAAGCGTTCAAAACGCATCGTTTTAACCCAGTTTTTGAGCGTTTCAAAATCTTCCTCTGTTTCTCCAGGATATCCTACAATTAAAGAAGTACGCAAAATAATACTAGGGACTTCGCTCCTGAATTTTTTGAGTAAGGCGGTGGTCTTAGCCTCTGTCGTTCCTCTTCGCATTGACTTTAAAATAGGATCAGCAATGTGCTGCAAAGGAATGTCCAGATAAGTGCAAATTTTATCTTCTTCTCGCATCACTTCGAGAACATCTTCTGGAAAACCAGAAGGAAATGCGTAATGCAACCGAATCCATTCGATTCCTTCAACTTTTACTAATTCTTTAAGTAAAGCTGCCAATCTTCGCTTTTTATACAAATCCAATCCGTAATAGGTCAAATCTTGTGCGATAAGAATCAATTCTTTTACACCTTCTTTGGCTAAATGTTTGGCTTGCTTGACCAGCTCTTCAATAGGAGTTGATTTGTGCTTTCCTCGCATCAATGGTATGGCACAAAATGAACACGGTCGATCACATCCCTCAGCAATTTTCATGTAGGCATAGTGCTTTGGACTGGTTAAAATTCGCTCACCTACTAATTCATGTTGATAATCTGCTTCCAATACTTTTAAAAGTTGCGGTAAATCTGTGGTTCCAAAATACTGATCTACTTGAGGAATTTCTTTCTCTAAGTCTGGTTTATAGCGTTCACTTAGGCAGCCTGTGACATAAACCTTATCCACATCACCAGCTTCTTTTTTTTGTATTTGCTCTAAAATGGTGTTAACGGATTCTTCTTTTGCATTGTCTATGAATCCACAGGTATTTACCACCACAATATTTCCCTCTTTTTCGTGAACCACATCTTTTCCACTAGCCTTTAGTTGGCCCATCAACACTTCTGAATCGTAAATATTTTTTGAACAACCCAATGTTATGACATTGATGGTATTTTTTTTTAATGATTTTGTGCGCATAGTTTATTGAAAAAGTATCGGTAATTGACGTGGTTGGTGAAGTCGTTCAAAAGCAGCTCCTAATTCAAGTAAAAGTTGCTCGTTTTTGGAAGGCGCAATAAAGGTTAAATTTTTTGGCTGACCAGTTGCAGTGTACCCCATGGGAATTCCTAGAGCTGGAAAATGAGCTGCGGCAGCAATACGAGCTGAATAATTATCAATTGAAAGGAAGGCATCCAATTTGTATTTCTCAATGGCCTGTTGAAAATAGGATTGAGCGGTACGCATGATGATTTTTTTTGTAGCTTCAAATTCAGCTTGAGAACTATTTTCTTTACTAATCCTCTCAAAAATTCCTTGCCCATAAGGAGCGTGTAGAAGAGTATCTTTAGCATTAAAATCAACCACGTCTTTAACAGAATCCAATCCTAATTTTGAATGGGCAAAGGCAGTAAAGTATTGAGGCAAATCAGCACGCATATCAACGTCCAAAAGTCTTCTAAACTGATTCATATTAATTTCTGCGGGGGTAAATGGAATGATCTCTGCGCCTTCGGACTTCATTTTAGCCACTGCAATTTTCATTAAACTATCCTCCTCAAAATTGCGGTTTAAACCCAATCTAAAGCCTTTCAAACTCACCGTATCTAAATGATCAAAACGAATAGGAAGTGACTCAAAACTATAGGCATCACGTTGATCCTCACCTACTAATGCACTCATCAAAATGGCATTATCAATCACATTTCTGGTCATTGGTCCTGCCGTATCCATACTGCTTGAAATGGGAACAATCCCACTTCTACTAACAGCACCAATCGTAGGTTTCAATCCAACGAGACTGTTTTTACCTGAGGGTGACAAAATAGAACCTGAGGTTTCAGAACCGATGGCTGCAACTGCATAATTAGCAGCAACTGCAACTCCACTTCCGGAGCTTGAGCCTCCTGTTTCAAACATCCTTCTACCATAGGGGTTTAAAGTTTGACCTCCCATAGCGCTATAGCCTACAGGACATCCCTGACAAAAATAGTAGGCCCATTCACTCATATTGACTTTCCCTAAAATCAAAGCTCCCTTACTCCTTAGCTGCTCTACTATAAAAGCGTTTTTTTCTGGATAATTTTGAGCCATAACTGCTGCTCCTGCAGTGGTAGCCATGGGTAGGGCATCAATATTATCTTTTAATAAAATAGGCATTCCATACACAGGATGCGCTCTTTGATCTTTTGCTTCCTGATCTAGCTTTCTTGCCTGATCAAGTACATTGGGATTTAGTGAAATAATAGCATTGAGAAAAGTATTTTGATCCAGTTCATATTTATAAATACGAAAGAGGTAGAACAAGGTCAACTGCTCATAAGTCAAACGTCCTGCTTTGACATGCTTTTGTATTGTTGGAATGTCTTGTTCTAAGATATAGTGCTTTATCTTATTGTGGTCTGTTTGATTGAATGTTAAAAGTGCCTCTTTAAAAGGGATGAAAAAACTATTACGGTCAGTATGTTGTGATTGAATCCTTTTATACTGCATCCGTTTGATGGGATGATCTGCGTTAGCAATTAACTCTTCAGTCTCATCATAGGATTCCCATCGATTTAATTCAGAAATTGTGGATTCACATCCAAAAAATAGAACACCAAAAAAAACTAAAAATGGAAGCAAACGCATCGTCTAATTCTTTAAAATTTGTTTTAAAAAATAAATTGTTTCATTGGCTACCTGCTCATACACATCGTTTGATAAATAAGACGTTAGTACATGATCTTTTATCCCATCAAAAGCCTTTTGATACTTTAAAGAATCAGGAGTTCCCAATTGATCAAACATGTCACGCATGGCGTCAACAGAAACAACTTTATCTTGAAGACTGTCGTTTTTATAATAATAACCCAAAAAAACAGGAATTTTAATCTTTTGGAACGTTGATTTCCGCATTTTAAGATCTAAAAATTTCTGCATTTGTGTAATTGATTCTAGTCGGGCTTTAGTCGTCCAGTATTTTTTCTTTTCCTCACTATCTGTTTGCATATAATGGTAATTTCCGCCCTTAACCAGACGAGCAATTTGAAGTCCCCAAGGTTTGGATAATAAACTTGCTTTGGGGTCAAAAACTTTAATATTAGGACCAAAAAGTGCCAATGCTTCCATTTGTACATCTTCCGCCAATGCTAAGCCAAGCGCTCCCCCGTGTGAAGTTCCTAGAACAATAACCTTGTCGCCCAGACGTTTGGCTATTTCAAAGGCTTCTTTTCCTGATTCCCAAAAATCTTCGTTATTGAAATTTAACATGGGCTCTTCTTCTTCAAGTCCATGACCGTGAAGTCTTGGAACATATAAATTAGCTCCAAAGGCATCTGCAATCATTTTATGCACCGGATCACCTTCTTTACCAGAGGCAGTGAAACCATGGAGGTAAAGTACACTATAAGCGGTCTTTTGCGGAATGGAGTCTTTAAAATAAATCTTAGATTCATTATCGTAACGTACGTTGCCCAAAGCGTGCTCCCGTTTTTGAATCCAATTTTGCAAGGAATCTAAATCTGCCGGAACATAAGGAGTCACATCAGAAAAAACAGGATTTTCAACTCGAGGGCCAACAAGATAGAGTGCTCCTATAATTAAAAATAATATTGCGATACCTCTTAAAAATTTCATGAAATGGCTGTTAATTAAACAATGTTTGAATGAAATTCTTTTTGTTGAAGAGTTGAAGGTCCTCTATCCCTTCACCCACACCGATATACTTTACCGGAATTTGAAATTGATCTGAAATACCTAACAAAACTCCTCCTTTTGCGGTTCCATCCAGCTTGGTAATGGCTAAACTTGTTACCTCAGTTGCCGCTGTAAATTGTTTAGCTTGTTCAAAAGCATTTTGCCCTGTAGAGCCATCTAAAACCAGTAATACCTCGTGAGGGGCTTCAGGAACGATCTTATCCATTACACGTTTGACTTTTGATAATTCATTCATCAAGTTGACTTTGTTGTGTAACCTCCCAGCAGTATCAATAAAAACAATATCAGTTTCTTGAGCTTTTGCTGATTCAAGGGTGTCAAATGCAACGGAAGCTGGGTCGCTTCCCATTTCTTGACGGACTAAGGGAACATCGACACGATCTGCCCAAATCTGTAATTGATCTATGGCTCCTGCACGAAACGTGTCGGCAGCACCTAACATAACTTTCTTCCCCTTGGTTTTGTATTGATGTGCCAACTTTCCCACCGTAGTAGTTTTCCCTACTCCATTTACGCCCACAACCATAACCACATGGGGTTTATGCTTCAAACTTAGTTCTTGAGTTTCTCCCTCTTCTGAATCTGTTGAAACCAAAAGTTCCATGATTTCTTCTTGCATCATTCGCATGAGATCCTCATTTCCTAAGTACTTATCTTTAGCTGTTCTAACTTCCAGTGCATTGATGATTTTAATTGTAGTGGCTACACCAACATCTGATTGAATCAAAATATTTTCCAATTCATCGAGGAGCTCTTCATCAATTTTTGTTTTTCCAACCAGTGCAGTTCCTAGCTTCGACAAAAAAGACTTCTTCGTACTTGCTAGTCCCTCCTCTAGTTTCTGCTGATCTTGTTTTGAAAAAAAAGCCTTGAGTTTGCCCATGAATTTAATGTATAAAAAAAGCTACCTAAAAGTAGCTTTTATATTTGAGATGGGAGAATAATTATTGTTTATCCAACCATTTGTTCGCCAAATCTGGTGAAATAATCGTCTCTACAAAACTGTAAGAGTCGCTGCCGTTTTTCTTTACCATTTTGATGGCTTTTGTTAAACGTTTTGAACCGGTCTGTAATGTTGCTACTGATTTCTTTGCCATGACTTACTTGATTTCTTTATGAACCGTCATTTTTTTCAAAATCGGGTTGAATTTTTTAACTTCTAAACGCTCAGGCGTATTTTTTTTGTTTTTTGTGGTGATGTAACGAGACGTTCCAGGTTTTCCTGAGTCTTTGTGTTCAGTACACTCCAAAATAACTTGTACTCTATTTCCTCTTTTTGCCATGATTTAGCCTTTATAGGTTCCTTTAGCTCTTGCTTCTTTCAATACTGCTGAAATTCCTTTTCTGTTGATGGTTTTCAATGTTGCAGTAGAAATTGTAAGCGTGATCCACTTTCCTTCTTCAGGAATAAAAAAACGTTTCTTGATGATGTTGGCATCGAAACGACGCTTGGTACGGTTTAACGCGTGAGAAACATTGTTCCCAAACATTACGCGTTTTCCGCTTATTTCACAAACTTTGGACATGGTGGTCTATTTTTACGTGGGTGCAAATTTACTTTTTTTTATAGAGTATCAAAACAGTTTTTGCTATAAATTTGGAATTATTTGTTGGAAAAAATACTTTGTTGTTTCAAATCCTCACACCTGAATCAATGTTAAAACCACTTCTAACTCTAATTTTGTTTTTGCTCGCATGTAATTCAGATTAGAAAAACAACGAGGACTCAACGTTTGTTCTAAATTTAAAAAAGAGAGCTTATTTTTTAAAGATTAAATAATCCTTTTTATTTCAATTGCCTAAAAACTAATTCTAGAGCCTTGTTTACAGCCTTTTGAACAACCCGTTCACGATGTTTACCAAACAGGAATTTTTCGCTGAAAACCTCCTTCGCTGTAGCGATGGCAATCCATACTGTTCCAACCTCAGCATCAGAGTCTCCTTTGCTTGGACCTGCATTACCCGTGGTGGCAATTGCCACGCTGCTACTGAATTTTTTTCGCGCCTGTAGGGCCATGGATTCAGCTACATCTTGACTTACAACACTCTGCTGCTGAATTAATTCCTTAGACACCCCTAAAAGAGCTACTTTGGTTTCAGTCTGATAGGTAATTACACTTCCTTTAAAATAGGCAGAAGCTCCAGGTATTTTAGTCAATCGAGCAGCAATTTCACCTCCTGTACAACTCTCTGCTGTAGCCAAAGTCAGTCCACGCTCCACAAAAGTACTTTGGATTTGTTCTTCCAATGATGCATCCTCCTCATAGCCTGTAAATATATCTTCAATCTGTGGAATCAGCGCTTCAAAGGCTGTTTCGATTTGAGTTGCTAATTGCTCTTCATTTGAGCCTTTACCCGAAAGACGCAAACGAACACGCCCCAAATTAGGAAGGTAAGCAAGTTTGATTTGAGGCGGTAACTGATTTTCCCATTCTTCAATACGTTCCGCTATGGCACTTTCACCTAATCCATAAGTCATGGCTGTTTTATGTAATATAAATGGGCGATCAAAGTGAGCTTGCAAGGCGGGCATAACCTCATGGGTCATTAATGATTTCATTTCAAAAGGAACCCCAGGCAAGGAGATTACAACCCGATCCTTCTCTTCAAACCACATTCCAGAAGCAGTACCGTGCTCGTTTTTTAAAACTCTTGCCTTGGAAGGCAGCCAAGCTTGCTTTCGGTTTTGATCGTTTATCGGTGTCGTAACATATTTAGCAAAAATATGTTCGATGTGATCAAGTATGTCTTTATTGAGAACTAGTGTGTCTTCAAAATATTCGCAGAGAGTATGTTTGGTCACGTCATCTTTGGTAGGTCCCAAACCGCCAGTTATGATTACAATTTCAGCTCTTTTTTCGGAAGCCTCAAGGGCTTCAATAATATGCTGCTTTTGGTCAGAAACACTGGTAATTTGAATAATTTCAATACCAATTTTATTAAGCGCTTTTGAAAGAAAAACTGCATTGGTGTTGACAATTTGTCCGATCAAAATTTCGTCTCCTATGGTAAGTAATTCCGCTTTCATTTTATTTAATTTTTACAGAAAAAGCCTCAGAAGACTCAAGAAATCCCTTTAAAACATCCCCCTCTTTTAGTGCTCCTACACCTGAGGGTGTCCCGGTGAATAATACATCTCCAATTTTTAGTGTAAAGAATTGAGAACAATAAGCGATCAATTCATCTATTTTCCAAAGCATTTGAGCGGTATTGCCTTCTTGGACAAGCGCACCGTTCTTTTCAAGCAAAAATGAAAGAGAATTTAAATCAGTGAATTGTTTTTTATCAAACCAATCTCCAAGAAGTGCAGACCCGTCAAAAGCCTTTGCTTTTTCCCAAGGAAGTCCTTTGGCTTTTAAATCATTTTGCAAACTGCGTGCAGTAAAATCAATTCCTAAACCAACTTGACTGTAATATTTAGGCGCAAACTCAGGTTCAATATGCTTCCCTATTCGATCAATTTTAACCATTACTTCCACCTCATAATGGATATCATCGCTAAAGTGGGGGATAAAAAAAGGCTGCTTTTTTTGGAGAATGCTGGTATCTGGTTTAATAAAAAGAACGGGGTGTTCGGGGCGTTCATTCTCAAGCTCTTCTATATGAGCTGTATAATTTCGTCCTACACAAATAATTTTCACCAGATTTAGGATTTAGTATTTAAGTGTTGTAGTCTGATTTCAGTAAGAATTTTCTTGGTATAACGCGGAAAATCTGCATTCAATATCCAGCCAAAATAACCCGGTTCTTGAGCCAATACATCGGTTACTTTTTTGTCTTTGTGTTTTCCAAAACCAAAACACATCTCCCCTTCTTTATTGTAAACTATAAAACCTGCAAAATCTGCTGTTTTTCTTCGTGTACTAAAGGTGTTTAAAAAATCAATATTGGGTTCTAATTCTGAATAACGGTCCAGCTGAGCCAACAAAACATCGTGTGTAGCCTGAGTGTCTGCCTGAGCTGTATGCGCATCGGTAAGTTCTTTACTGCAATAAAACTTGAGAGCTGCCGCCAAAGTTCTCGCCTCCATTTTATGAAAAATAGTCTGAACATCAACCGTTTTAATATTTTTAAAATCAAAAGGTACTTCTGCCCTTAACAATTCTTCTACCAGTAAAGGAATATCAAACCGATCTGAATTATAGCCCGCTAAATCACAACCTTGGATAAAGCTATAAACCTCATTAGACAAGGCCTTAAAGGTGGGCTCATTAGCCACCATTTCGTCTGTAATTCCATGAACGTTAGAGGCTTCATCTGGTATGGGTTGTTCTGGATTCACTCGCCATTCTTTTTTGTCCTGAGTACCGTCTGGATTGAGTTTTAAAACTGCCATTTCAACAATACGATCTTTGGATATGGCAGTACCTGTTGTTTCTAAATCAAAAAAACAAAGGGGTTTAGTAAGTTTAAGTTTCATAGAAGATTTAATCTAATAAGGAAGAGTTTCATTCCAATTTTCAAGGTATTCAGCGACCCTTTTTACAAAAAGTCCACCGGTAGCGCCATTGATGATTCGGTGGTCGTAACTATGTGATAAAATCATTTTTCTTCGGATTCCAATAAAATCTCCTTTGGGTGTCTCAATCACTGCTGGCATTTTACGTATTGCTCCAATTGCCAAAATCCCTACTTGAGGTTGATTGATGATTGGGGTTCCCATAAGGGAGCCAAACTGTCCAATATTGGTAAAGGTATAAGTTCCGTCCTTTACTTCCTCTGGATTGAGCCGACCACTACGTGCGCGATTGGCTAAATCATTTACTGCCTTTGCCAAACCAACTAGATTTAAGTGATCTGCATTTTTGATCACCGGAACAATCAGATTTCCGTCTGGTAAGGCTGTAGCCATACCAAGGTTGATTGCTTGTTTAGTAATGAGTTTTTGTCCTTCAATACTACTATTTATTTCAGGATAATCCCTTAATGCCTTAATGATGGCTGACATAAAAAGTGGTGTGAAGGTCAGTTTTTCATTTTCACGAGCTAAAAATCCATTTTTTACTTCTTCTCTCCAATCCCAAAGATGAGTAACGTCAACCTCTATAAAGGACTGTACGTGTGCTGATGTTTTTAAACTAGACATCATATGGTTTGCTATCAAACCTTCCATTCGAGTCATTTCTCTTAACTGGTCACTACCGCCGGAGGAGGGAGTACTATGAGGAACAACTGGAGGTTTAATTGTTTGGACTGATGGGGCTGTCGACGGGGCTGATTGAACTGGACTTGCATCCCGTTGACTGAGGTAAGTCAAAATATCTTTTTTAGTGAGACGTTGGTCTTTTCCAGTCCCTTCAATACCTTCTAATTCTTCTAAAGAAATTCCTTCTTTTTTGGCTATATTTCTAACCAGGGGAGAATAAAATCGATTTCCGTCTTGTACATTGATTTTTGCTAAGGAAGCAGCTTCTGCCATATCTAGCTCTAGCTTATCTACAGTTGTTTTAGGTGCTGAAACTTCTATTTCTTCAAGGACTTTATTCTCTTCAGACTCGACCACTTCATCCAAATCAATACGGATCTCCGGCTGATTGTTAACCTCGCCTTTGGTTTCAATAATAACAAGAGTTTCCCCTACTTTTACAATCTCATTTTCCTGAAAGCATTTTTCAGTTAAAATACCTTCAACTTCAGAAGTCACGTCAGTGTCCACTTTATCTGTTGCAATTTCAACAATGGGATCATCTAACTGTATGGTGTCGCCAACTTCTAACAACCATTTGGTTACGGTAGCTTCAGTTACACTCTCTCCCATTTTGGGTAATTTTAAATGATATTGTCCCATATTAAAATTTGTTTTGCAAAAGTATCAAATTTTTAACGTTTAAACGCTTTTCTTTTAGGGTCAAGCGTTGCACGAAAGTTTAACTTTTAGAAATTGAGGTCTCAAAAGGTACTCGTGCTAAAATCGATCGTCCTAATGTAACTTCGTCAGTAAATTCTAGATCGTCTCCTACTGGTATGCCCCTAGCAATAGTTGATGTTTTTACTCCTAAGGGTGAAAGGAGTTTATAAATATAAAAATTGGTGGTATCTGCCTCCATTGTAGCACTCAACGCAAAAATAATCTCTGACACTTCTTCTTGCTTGACTTTATCCAACAGAGACTGAATCGTCAAATCCTGAGGTCCAATTCCATCCATGGGAGAAATAATACCTCCCAAAACATGGTAAACACCATTAAATTGTCCTGTATTTTCTATGGCCATGACGTCGCGAATATCCTCTACTACACAGACCAAACTTTTATTTCTTTTGGGGCTAGCGCATATTTCGCAGAGCTCGGTATCCGCAAGATTGTGGCATTTAGAACAAAAAACAACTCCCTCTCTAAGTTCAGTAATTGCCTTACTGAGAGCATGACTATGCTGAAGAGGTTGTTTGAGTATATGCAGCGCCAAACGCAGGGCCGTTCTTTTTCCAATGCCCGGTAATTGTGAAATTTCCTGAACAGCATTTTCTAACAATTTTGAAGAAAAATCCATCTTCAAATTTACGAAAATAGGTTGACTCTAGTTTTGTATCTTGGGGGCAGATTCTGAATAAATGATCACACCTTTTTTTATTCTAAGTTTAGTCGTGGGCTATTTTTTAGTGCTGCTTGCAATCGCCCATTTTACTGCTAAAGAAGATTCCAATCAAAATTTTTTTAATGCTAACAAAAATTCCCCATGGTTTTTAGTGGCCTTTGGAATGGTTGGTGCTTCACTCTCTGGGGTTACTTTTATTTCTGTTCCTGGCTGGGTAGAATCTTCTCAATTTACCTATTTTCAGGTGGTTATGGGGTATTTGGTCGGTTACTTTGTTGTTGCCTTTGTCTTACTCCCTGTGTACTACAAAAACAATGTTACTTCCATTTACGAGTACCTCAACACAAGGTTAGGGAAAAACAGTCACCATACAGGAGCATTTTTCTTTTTCATTTCCCGTGTTTTAGGAGCTTCTTTTCGTCTTTTTCTGGTTGCCATTGTACTCCAGCAATTCATTTTCGATGCCTTGGGTGTACCTTATGAACTGACAGTGGTTCTCTCTATAGTGCTCATTTGGGTCTATACTCAAAAAGGGGGAATCAAAACCATCGTCTTTACAGACACAATTCAAACTGGATTAATGATTGCTGCCGTGATTTTGTCAATACTCTACATCAATCAAGCACTCGATTGGTCTTTTTCTGAATTTTTAGCTTCAAATGAGCTCAAAAGTTTTAATAAGGTATTTGTTACTGATTCGTTGCTCAGCAGAAATCATTTTTTAAAATCATTTATTGGTGGAGCTTTTGTAACTATATGCATGACTGGACTAGATCAGGACATGATGCAAAAAAACTTAAGCTGTCGCACTCTCAAAGATGCTCAGAAAAACATGATTGTATTTAGCATTGTACTCGTAATAGTTACCGGTCTTTTTATGCTTTTAGGAGCCTTGCTTTATATTTATGCTAATGGACAAGGAATTGCCATCCCCTTGTTAGATGGTGAAGCCAAAACTGATTTGCTTTTTCCTGAAATTGCACTGAACGGTAATTTGGGAATTGCTGTTGCTGTAACTTTTATTTTGGGTCTAATTGCTGCGGCTTATAGTAGTGCAGACAGTGCACTTACTTCTTTAACCACTTCATTTTGTGTAGATTTTTTAAAAATCGAAAAACGTCCGGAAGGAGAACAAAAAAAAATACGTAAAAAGACCCATATCGGCATGAGCATACTACTCATTCTCGTGGTGATTACTTTTAAATACGTACTTGATCGAAATGTTATTGATGGACTATTGACTGTTGCAGGGTACACTTACGGTCCCTTATTGGGCTTGTTTTCTTTTGGAATTTTTACTCCTTATAAAATTAAAGACCAGTACGTTTGGATTGTGGTTTTTGCAGCTCTAGGTTTAGTCAGTCTTCTTGGCGCTACAGATTCGGCACTTCTTGGAGGATATGAGTTGGGTTATGAACTTCTTCCACTCAACGGCCTTATCACCTTCTTAGGTTTGGTATTGATCCGTAGAAAGTAATACCAATGTACATGCATTTTCCCATTGGATTCCTGAAACTGTAAGTAACTGAGCTAATTCAGGGTTTTCAGTTCCAGGGTTAAAAAGAACACGTTTCGGTTTCAAATCAATTAAATAATTGTAATATTCCTGCTGCCGTTGAGGAGCCAAATAAAGCGAAACTGTGTGAATATTCATCAACGGTTCAAAAGGCTTGACGATTGAAACAGTATCTATCTGACCGTTGACTACTCCCATGGGTACTACTTCAATATTCTTTCTATTTAAATGAACAACTGCACGATACGCATACCGTTGAGGCTTGAGTGAAGCCCCGAGTACTAAAGTTTTGAAATCAGTTACCATTGAATCATAACACTACCCCAAGTAAAGCCACTACCGAAAGCAGCCAACACTACCTTGGATCCTTCTACCACTTTGCCTTCTTCCCAAGCTTCAGTTAAAGCAATAGGAATTGAGGCTGCCGTAGTGTTTCCATAACGCTGAATGTTATTATACACTTGATCATCGCTTAATCTAAACTTTTTCTGTACAAACTGAGCGATCCTAAGATTGGCTTGATGCGGGATCAAAACACTGATTTGATCTGGTGTCCAAGAAACTTTTTCAAGTCCTTCTTGAATCACTTCTGAAAATCGAACAACTGCATTTTTAAAAACAAATTGACCATTCATATAAGGGTAATAAGAAATATCATCAGGATCATTGACTGTCATAATTTCCGGCACCCAACGTCCTGTATTTGGACCAGTTAATGAAAGTTCTTTAGCATGTTTGCCTTGTGAGTATAAATGAGAAGACAAGATTCCTTTTTCATTATCTGTGGTACGACTCATCACTACTGCTCCTGCACCATCACCGAAAATCACAGAGATATTACGACCTCTAGTAGTCATGTCTAAACCTCCTGAGTGGTATTCTGATCCGATCACCAAAACATTTTCATACATGCCAGTTTTGATAAACTGATCTGCTGTAGCAACCGCATAAACAAACCCAGAACACTGCATACGAATGTCCATGGCAGGACAATTAGGGATGTCCAAAGCCTCTTGAACCAGTACCCCTGAACCAGGAAAATAATAATCTGGACTGAGGGTTGCAAAAAGTATGAGGTTTATGTCTTTTGGTTCTAAGCCGGCACGTTCAATCGCAATTTTAGCAGCTTTGACACCCATGACTGAGGTGCTGTTTCCATCTCCTTTCAGAATATGTCTTCGTTCTTTAATACCCGTTCGCTCTTGAATCCAAGCATCAGAGGTATCCATTATCTTTTCTAGATCAGTATTAGTAACTACATTTTCAGGAAGATACTTCCCTAATCCAATGATTTTTGAATTGAACATGAATTTTTGTTTTGATGAATTTACTGATTTTATGCTAGACCTTTATAAAAATTATAAAAGGTATTTTTTAAAATCTTCAGTTTCTACACTTGCTTCTAAATCGTGAAGTAAATGATACAATCCGAAAAAAGTTCGGTTCATGTAAATAAAATGTTTTGACCCTCTATTACCATTCATCTGACGGAGCTGATCATCTTCTGCAAACATTTTAGAAAGATTGGTGATGTCTTCCCAAAATTGAGTATTTGCAAAATCAAAAGTACTGTCGTGAAAAGGAAGGGTAAACAATCGCATCATCTCCTGAAAGAGATTGGTGAAATAGCGTTGTTCTTGCTCTGTATCCGATGGAAGTAAAATTTCTAGTTCACGTAAGAGTTTGTCAAACACTACTTCATTTTCTATATTTTCCTTTTTTGACAATTCAAAATAGGGAGTGTAAAATTCATTTGGAATTGCCTTGATACAACCAAAGTCAATGGCTATTAAATGGTCATTGGCGTCCACAAGAAAATTTCCTGGATGCGGATCAGCCTGTACTTTTTTCAATCCATGAATTTGAAACATATAAAAATCCCAGAGGGTTTGACCCAATTTGTTTCGGGTTTCTTGAGTATGGTTTTGGTCCGTAAATTCCGAAAGGTGAATACCTTCCATCCAATCCATGGTCAAGGTTCTTTCAGTGGTCCATTTAGCATAGTATTTAGGAAAACGCAACCCCGGGATTCCTTTTGCAGCTTCAGAAATAAATTGACTGTGCTGTAATTCTTGTAAGTAGTCTGTTTCTTCTAATAATTTTTCTTCTACCTCGTTAAAGTAACGATCGGTGTCTTTTCCTTTAAGATTAAACATTCTCAACGCGATAGGTTTCACAATTGATAAGTCTGAGCTTATGCTATTTGAAACTCCGGGATATTGAATTTTAACTGCCAATTGCCTACCCTCTTTTTCGGCACGGTGAACTTGACCTATACTAGCGGCATTTTCAGATTGAAATGAAAAAGAATCAAAAAGCACCTCGGGATCATCTCCCAAATATTTGCGGATGGTTTTTTTTACCAATGCGCCTGACAAGGGAGGAACAGAAAATTGTGCTAACCCAAATTGCTCAACATAAGCCTGAGGAAGTAAGTTTTTCTCCATACTCAACATCTGGGCAACCTTTAGGGCGCTACCCTTGAGCTCTTTTAAACCATCATAAATATCTTTGGCATTATTTTCATCAAGTTTGGACTTATTGTCTGTGCCAGTGAGTATTTTCTCTCCGTAGTACCGAATATAATTTCCACCTACTTTAGCTCCCGTAGATATTAACTTTGTGGCACGCTCGATTTTTTTTGTAGGGATTGAATCTAAGGTTTTCAATTAAGCCATGTTAAATTTCTCCTTCCACAGGAATTTTCCAAAATCTATTATACTGTCAAAGGGCGTACTGTCAAATAAATCAAATACTGTACGTACCGACTTTTCAATAGCCATATCCGTTTTCTCAAAACTAGGTGAGCTATCCTCCATCCAAAACTTCAGTAGAAACATCAATTGTATCCATGCACCTTCAGAAAAAACAGCCTCCGGATGCTGACTTATCTTTGACTGTTTAAGTGCGTTGCCATCTTGAATTAAAACCGTCGCGAATTGCTTGAAAGTTAACCTCAAAGGCTTTAAAATAGCCATTTTATCCATTGGACTTTTACCACCTCCTAAGGCAAACAACACATAACTTCTGTTTAAAAGTAAAACTTCAAAAAAGGTATAATAAAAGGAGATTAGTTTTTCTTGAGACGATTTGGAAACATAGCCCTTCTCTTTTTGAATAAGTGAAATCGCATTATTGAAAAATTCAGAGAAAATTTGACCCTTCAAATGCTCTAAAGAAGCAAAATGTTTGTAAAATTCTGACTCCTTAATTTTGAGATTTTTGCAGAATCGATAAACCGAAGTCGGCTCCTTTTCGTGCTCTAGAACGTAATTGGTGTAATATTCAAAGATTTTTTGCTGCATCGTCTCTTTTTGTTTGGTTTCTAAGAATCAGTACAAATATAGTTTGTTTATTTTTTTTTACAAATAGCTAAACATCCTTATTTTAAAAAAAATTGATGCCATCTTGTCACTCTGAGGACTGTGGTATTTTTTTTGAAATAGTGAATCTAAAATAAGAACAAAATGAGTACAGGAAAAATCAATGTAGCGGTAGAAAATATCTTCCCGCTAATTAAAAAGTTTTTATACAGCGATCATGAAATTTTCTTAAGAGAATTAATCTCTAACGCTACCGATGCAACTACCAAGCTTGCACACATGAGTAGCTTAGGTGAGGTTAAGGGTGATCTTGGCGATTTGAAAATAGAAGTCAAAGTGGACAAAAAAGGAAAAAAACTTCACATCATTGACAAGGGTATTGGAATGACTCATGAAGAAGTTCAGAAATACATCAACGAGGTCGCTTTCTCTGGAGCTGAAGAATTTTTAGAGCAATACAAGGATTCCGCAAAAGACAGCGGAATAATTGGACATTTCGGACTTGGTTTTTACTCTGCATTTATGGTGGCAGAAAAAGTTGAAATCATTACTAAGTCATTCAAAGAAGAGCCAGGAGCGCACTGGACTTGTGACGGTTCTCCAGAATATACTTTAGAACAAGCAGACAAATCAGAAAGGGGAACAGAAATCATCCTCCACATCGATGGTGATTCGAAAGAATTTTTGGAAGATTCACGCATTCAAGAGTTGTTATCCAAGTACAACAAATTCATGCCCGTCCCTATAAAGTTTGGTACAAAAGAAGAAACCCTACCACTTCCAGAGGGTGCAGCCGAAGATGCTAAACCAGAAACTAAAACAATTGACAATATTGTCAATAACCCCAATCCAGCTTGGACCAAAAAACCGGTTGATCTTAAAGAGGATGAATACAAGAGTTTTTATAGAGAACTGTATCCCATGCAGTTTGAAGAACCCCTTTTTAATATTCACTTGAATGTAGACTACCCCTTCAACCTGACTGGAATATTGTATTTCCCGAAACTGAACAATGATTTGAACGTCCAAAAAGACCGCATACAGTTGTATCAAAATCAAGTTTTTGTTACTGACAATGTAGAGGGGATTGTTCCTGAATTTCTTACGCTTTTAAGGGGAGTTATTGACTCGCCTGACATTCCTTTGAATGTATCTCGCAGTTACCTTCAAGCCGATGGTGCAGTAAAAAAAATAAGTAATTACATCACAAGAAAAGTTGCGGATAAACTCAATAGTTTATTCAAAAAAGACAGAAAAGGTTTTGAAGAAAAATGGAATGACATCAAGGTCGTCATTGAATACGGAATGTTGAGTGAAGATAAGTTCTTTGAAAAAGCAGAGAAATTTGCTCTATACCCCACTACTGAGGGTGAGTTTTTTACTTTTGAAGAACTGAAAGAAGCCATTAAAGATCAACAGACTGACAAGGATGATAAACTCATCATCCTCTACGCTTCCAACCTTGAAGAGCAACACAGCTATCTAGAACAAGCCAAAAACAAAGGCTATAAAGTCTTGTTACTGGATTCACCCATTGTTGGGCATTTGATTCAAAAACTAGAAGGAAGCAACGAAAAAGTAAGCTTTGCTCGTGTTGACGGCGATACGCTTGAAAACTTAATCAAAAAAGAGGAGAGCACTGTTTCCAAGCTTTCTGATGAAGAAAAAGAAACACTCAAACCGATGATTGAGTCTGTCGTTACAGAAAGTGGCTATACCATACAATTGGAAGCCATGGACAGTCAAAGTCTCCCTTTTGTCTTGACCCAACCTGAATTTATGCGAAGAATGAAAGAGATGCAGCAAACCGGAGGTGGAAGCATGATGGGTAACATGCCTGACATGTTCAATTTGGTAGTCAACACAAACCACGAGCTCGTGGGGCAAATACTGAATACCAAAACAGGAAAGAAACGAGAACGTTTGATTCTTCAAGCTTTAGATTTGGCAAAATTGTCACAAAACCAACTCAAGGGTGAAGCACTCACACAATTCATCCAGCGGAGTGTTGACATGATTAAATAAAACAACAACCGCCCACCCGGGCGGTTTTTTTATATCTTCACTTGAGCATGCAACACATTCAACTTTCTCCTGATGGTTCTCCTTTAGATCTACCTGATGCACGCTTGCGCTATTTTGAAAACTTTTTTGAGACTTCAGAAGCCGCTCATTACTACACACAACTTTATAATGAAATTCCTTGGCAACAAGATCCTATTACCGTTTTTGGAAAAACTTATGACCAGCCAAGACTCACCGCTTTACATGCAAACAATACCAATACTTATACCTATTCAGGAGTTCGAATGCACCCCCATAAAATGACAGCTGAACTCACACAAATATCCAATCGTATTGCCCGTGTTACTCCCGTAAAATTCACATCGGTTTTACTCAACTTATACCGAGATGGAAAAGACAGTAATGGCTGGCATGCAGATAATGAGAAGGAATTGGGGCAAAGCCCTGTGATTGCCTCTGTCAGTTTTGGAGCTCCTCGTTTTTTTCATTTAAAACACCGATCAATTCAAGATGCACGTTTGAAAATTCTACTTCAATCAGGAAGTTTACTGCTAATGGAAGGAGACACTCAAGAGAAATGGTTACACCAAATACCAAAAACCACTAAACCCATTGCTCCTCGAATTAATCTGACTTTTCGAAAGATTATTTAAAAATTTCATCAAGTATAGCCGCAAGTCGAACACCTCCTTTAAGTAATTGCATCCGAACGCTATTAAAATGATCGTACCTGTATCGATAACCCAGGTTGGTATTTTCAGGTAAGGTTGTATAAACATGCTTCGCAAGATCAACGGATTCATTAATCCATGTGGTTAAAGGAGCTTTTGAAATTGTTTTAAGCTCTGATACTTTGAGTTTAGGAAGGTTGGTGGTAATCTCAGTATAACTCATTCCATAATCATCTATCATATTACTGTCCCAAACCCTGTGCAAATTAGAATTACGACCAAACCATTTTACTTTAACAAGATTCCCTCCTTTATCAGAAGGCTTAGCGAAATGCATGGGCTGATGAATATCACCCACAAAATGAATGAGTAATTTTAAATGAAATTGCTTTTCTGAACGTTCAATTGTTGGATTCTTAAGCACTGCAATGCATTGGGTAATTGCACGAACAATATCTCCCTTCTGTGTTTTTTTTGCTCTCTGCATAAGTTTCATCCACTTTCACATTCGCATAATGCCAAGGATTATAATCACGATATCGCTCATCGGACTTGATTTCGTCCGCAAAGGTTGATGCTTGCGCCAAAGAAACTCCATCCAAAAGTGTCTTTATTTTTTTAGCTGTTCGCTTTGAAATTCTTTGCGCCGCTAACTCTCCTACCACCCTGTGTCCTGTTGCTCCCCATTCAAATTCAGCACAGTCAGGTGATCCAAAAACGAGAAAAGGAAAAAGAATTAAATAAAGTACGGTCTTCAACATTATATATTTTATTTAGATTAAACCCTTTGGGTTATTAGAGGTCTAAAATAGATTAAGTATTTTTGATTTTAAAAGAAAATAAAGAATTTGATTTATAAAAAAATTGCACCCCTAATAGCTTATTTCGTTAGTTTAACATTCCCTCTAATCGTATTTAGTCAAGAAGAAAAAGAGATTCTCGTCCCTTCGATTCAAGGCATCATAAAAGTAGATGGTGTAGGAGATGAAATTGAATGGGAAAAGGCCCCTTGGACCTCTGACTTTTGGATGTGGAGACCGACAGATTCATTGCCTGCTAAAAAGCAAACCCGATTCAAAATCATTCGAGATGAACAAAATTTATACTTATTAGTAGAAGCTGAGATTGATGGAACTAATTTTACAACTCCCAATTTAAAACGAGACTTCAGCACCTTTGGAGCAGATTATCTAACCTTATTATTTGACACCTTTAGCGATGCAACCAATGCGTTTTCATTTGCGACCAATCCGCTTGGATTAAAAGGTGATGGTTTGATTTCTGGGGGTAATCAAGATTATCGTAGCAGCAGAAATTATGCATGGGATACCAAATGGAATGTAGAAACTACCATTGAAGAAGAGCGCTACACTGCTGAATTTCGGATTCCGTTCAATTCCATGTTTTACGACAATAAAAACAGCTCTTGGCGTTTCAACATCTACCGGAGAAATACACAAGGGAACGAGCACAGTATTTGGATTCAAACACCTCAAAATCAGTTGATTGGAAATTTAGCGTTCATGGGTAAAATGGTATTTGAAACCCCTCTAAAAAAAGCCAGAAACCCCATATCACTAATTCCTTACCTAAGTGGGGCAAGTTATAATGACTTTGCAAATTCTGAAAAAAACATCTCTGCTGCCATTGGAGGAGATGCTAAAATTCCAATTGGAAATGCACTTAACTTAGACCTTACTTTTAATCCAGATTTTTCACAGGTAGAGGTTGACGATCAGGTTGTAAACCTGAGTCGATTTGCTATTTCACTTCCTGAAAAACGACAATTTTTCACACAAAACGACGACTTGTTCAAAGACTTTGGAGCCAATCGTGATGTAATTCCATTCTTCTCCAGACGAATTGGAGTTGCTCAAGATAAAGACGGCAATACCATTGAAAATAGAATAATTGCTGGAGGACGATTAAGCGGAAAACTGAATTCAAACTTACGCATTGGATTTTTAAACATTCTTACCGAGGCAGACGAACGAAATGAGATACCTTCAAACCTTAATACCGTTTTTACCTTACGCCAAAAAGTTTTTGACCGATCCAATGTCAGCTTCTTTTTTATTGATCGCAGAATAACAAATGAGTATAATTTTATCAGTGAAGAGGAACGCAGCAACAGTGTGACAGGACTGGAATACAATCTAGCCTCAACCGATAGCAAATGGATTGGAAGGGCCTTTTTACATAAATCTTTTACAGAAGGTTTAACAAACGACGATATGATTGCTGGGATGAATCTGGAACGCAATACACTCAGACATCGCGCTTCCTTTGAGTTCATTCACGGAGGAGAAGATTTTCGATCGGATCTTGGCTTTTTTAGAAGAACGGGATTCGTCAAATTAAGTCCGGGGTACAGCTACCGAATCTACCCCAAAAATCCAAACGTCAATAGCTATGAATTTTCACAGCGGGGCTTTCTAATTTTAAATCCTACTTTGAATTATCAACTGACAGAACGCTGGTTTTTCTCCTCCATCCGTAAAAGCTATTTAAACGGGACCAGTTTACGTTTTCAATTTACCAATCGATACGATTTTCTTTCTGAAGCTTTTGATCCTACACGTACAGACGGAGCCACGCCCTTGCCTGCAGATGTTGCTTATACCTTTTCAGAATACGAACTCTCTTACCGTTCAGACCAAAGAAAAAATTTTAATTTCGATACGGAAATTAAGTACGGAAGCTTTTATAACGGCACCAAATTTTCTATTGAAAACGAACTCAACTGGCGGAAACAACCCATATTTAACGCCAGTATGATAGTCAATTTCAACGCCATTAGGCTCCCTGAACCCTACCCCTCCAAAAACATTTGGCTCATCAGTCCTAAGTTGGACTTTACTTTTACTAAAACCCTGTTTTGGACCACTTTTGTACAGTATAATTCTCAAGGTGAAAACCTAGGAGTCAATTCTAGATTACAATGGCGCTTTGCACCACTTTCAGATTTATTCTTAGTTTATAACGATAATTATATTAGCACCGATAATTTCTCACCAAGATATCGTAGTTTTAACCTCAAATTCACATACTGGTTAAACATTTAAACATGACATCTTTGCGTTTTACGAGCCCCTTACTATTATTTCTGTGTTTGCTTTTGATCAATTGCCAACCTCCTAAGAAAACTACCAATAAAGATTTGATGATTGTCAAAGGGCGAATTGAAGGCTTGAGAAAAGGAACTTTATTTCTGCAAAAAATGGAAGACACTCTTCTGGTTAATGTTGACTCCACCAGGGTAAATGGAACACCCGTATTTGAATTTAAAACTCCGATTGAAACGGCTGAAGTCTTTTACCTCTATTTAGATAAAGAAGATGGAGATAGTCTAAATGACCGAATTCTTTTTTTTGGTGAAAAAGGAGAAATCGAAATCAATACCTTACTTAAAACATTTGAAAGTAGTGCTCAAATTACCGGTTCAAAAAATCAGGAATTACTTCAGGAATACATTTCGTTTAACAGAAAATTTAACGATCAAAATTTAGATTTGATGCAAGATTTTTATCAAGCAAAAATTGCTCAAAACAAGGATGGTGTTGACTCCATACAATCTAAAATTGATAACTTAATCAAAAGAAGATACCTGTTCACCATCAACTTTGCGGCAAATAATACCGATCAAAACATAGCCCCTTACTTAGCTTTAACCCAAGTTTATAACGCCAACCTAGCACTATTGGATTCAATAGCAGTGAAGATGACACCTGAAGTAAGGGAATCTAAATACGGCAAAAGTTTTGTCAATTACTTAGAAGAACGAAGAACGCAAGAAAATTAGAGACTCGCTGACTTTTTCAATAAACTCTGAATAGATTTAGTCCGCTCCTCTTGAATTTTTTTGAACTGTTTTTTTAAGTTCTCTTTAGTCGCCACTGAATTGATTTTCTGGACCAAATCGTCAAAGATTTGAATCGCTTCTTCAATCAGTTTTTCACTTTTAGTCAAATCAGCATCTGGATTGGATAGCTCCCAAAGATAAATATCTTCTATAATTGCTCCGATATCATTATTGATATCTTTTTTAAGTTGTTTTATACTGGACATTGTTATAAATATGTTTAACTAAATTAATGATTTATTTAATATTATCAAGAAAAGATTAAACAAAATTTAATCTGTATTTCAACATTAACCCGAAAAAAAAACGTAGTTTCTAGGGGTCTCATAGAGGGTTACAGAAAGTTCGTGAGTCTCTTTTAAATGGGGTTTGAGCAACTTGTGTATAACTACGGCAATGTTCTCTGCTGTAGGAATTAGATCTGAAAACTCCGGAACTTCTTCATTTAAATTTTTGTGATCCATTCGGTCCTCTACTTCATCTTTGATCAAATCTTTCAATACTTTCATATCCATTACATAGCCCGTTTCAGGGTCAATTGCTCCGCTGACATGCACAATAAGTTCGTAATTGTGTCCGTGATAATGTGGATTGGCACATTTACCAAAAATCTGTTCGTTTTGTGTGTCGGTCCAATCTTTTCTATACAACCTATGCGCTGCATTGAAATGAGCTTTTCTACTTACCGTTACTTTCATGTACCTCTTTTTAATTTTAATTATGATTTAAGTGATTGGATATGGTTGAAAAAACGTTTAAAAATGATTTTAAACCAAGCGGTGTAGCGGTCTGGATTTAGCGCCATATCAGCTGCTATACCCTCCAAAGACATCCACTTCCAAGAGGCTACTTCTTCTGGATTAATGACCGGTTCACCCTCAAAGTATCCCATCATAACGTGATCCAGTTCATGTTCTGTAAGTCCATTGTCAAAAGGAGCCTTGTAGATGAAACTAAACAATTCTTCCAAGGGGGCTGAAAATCCCATTTCCTCCTTTAAACGACGCCTTCCTGCTTCTAGATTTTCTTCACCTTCGCGTTGATGACTGCAGCAGGTATTGGTCCAAAGAGCAGGAGAATGGTATTTGTGTAATGCCCGTTGTTGAAGCATCAACTCCCCTTTTGCATTTAAAATAAAAACTGAAAAAGCTCGGTGAAGTACGGCCTTTTCATGAGCTTCCATCTTAGGCATCGTACCAATAGGGTTGTTTTCTTTGTCAACTAAAATGACTTTTTCTTCTTCCACAAGGTTAAATTATAGTATGAATTGCTATTCAAAATATTGAAAAAGCATGCACCTGCTCTAAAAAACAAATTTACCTATATTTTTTTCAAAAACCTATTCGCTGAAGTTTCTCATCGGACATTAATTGAATACTTTTGTGGAAATTTGATTGAATGGGATTTTTAGACGAAATCAAGCGCAGAAGAACTTTTGGAATCATTTCGCACCCTGATGCTGGTAAAACAACCCTCACTGAAAAACTATTGCTTTTTGGAGGTGCCATTCAAGAGGCAGGAGCGGTCAAATCCAACAAAATCAAAAAAACAGCAACCAGCGACTTTATGGAAATTGAACGCCAACGAGGAATATCTGTAGCGACTTCCGTGCTGGCATTTCTATACCAAGATAAAAAAATCAATATCCTTGACACCCCTGGTCACAAAGATTTTGCTGAAGATACGTTTAGAACGCTAACGGCCGTTGACAGCGTCATTGTAGTGATTGACGTAGCCAAAGGAGTGGAAGAGCAAACCGAAAAATTAGTGGAAGTTTGTCGTATGCGTAACATTCCCATGATGGTCTTTATCAATAAATTGGACCGAGAAGGAAAAGATGCCTTTGACCTTCTAGACGAAGTAGAACAAAAATTAGGCTTGCACGTCACCCCACTCTCACTACCTATTGGGATGGGGTATGACTTTAAAGGGATTTATAATATTTGGGAACGCAACGTACAATTGTTTGATGGAGAACAAAAACAAACCATAGGTGCAAAAGCACATTTTGATTCTCTAGACGATCCCCAACTGGAAACCATCATTGGAAACGATGCCTTAGCCACTCTAAAAGAAGAGTTGGAGCTCATTGATGGGGTATATCCTCCGTTTGATCGAGAGGCGTATTTAAAAGGTGAACTCCAACCGGTGTTGTTTGGTTCTGCACTGAATAATTTTGGGGTTCAAGAACTCTTAAACTGTTTTGTAGAAATTGCCCCGGAACCCCTCCCAAAAGCTTCTGAAGAGCGTTTGATTCAACCCCAAGAAGAAAAATTTAGCGGTTTTGTATTTAAAATCCATGCTAACATGGACCCCAACCATCGGGACCGTTTGGCTTTTATCAAAGTAGTGTCTGGCACCTTTGAACGCAACAGTCCTTACCTGCACGTTCGACTCAATAAAAAATTAAAATTTTCTTCCCCCAACACCTTTTTTGCTGAACGAAAAGAAATTGTGGATACCTCCTATCCGGGAGATATCGTTGGGCTTCACGATACAGGAAATTTTAAAATAGGCGACACCCTGACCGGTGGAGAACAACTTCATTTTAAGGGCATTCCCAGCTTTTCTCCTGAACATTTCCGCTATATTAACAACAACGACCCCATGAAAGCAAAACAACTGGCCAAAGGAATCGACCAGTTGATGGATGAAGGGGTGGCACAGTTATTTACCCTCAATCTCAACGGACGGAAAGTTATTGGTACCGTAGGTGCCCTGCAATTTGAAGTTATTCAATACAGACTCCTACACGAATACGGAGCCAAATGCACCTACGACAACCTCAACGTACACAAAGCGTGTTGGATGGAGGGTGACGAAAAAAGTGAGGACTTTAAAGAGTTTAAAAGAATCAAGCAAAAGTTTTTAGCGCTGGACAAAAGCGACCAATTGGTCTTTTTGGCCGACTCTGCCTTTTCCCTCCAAATGGCTCAAGACCAATACAAGAGCCTAAACTTCCACTTTACCTCAGAGTTTTAGGGCTTTTTCTATTCGTACTTTTGATTTAAATTTGAAGATACGCGAATCCAAATTCGTTATTCAATTCATGAAAAACCTACGACTACTCAACATAGTCCGACAATTCTACAAGGTCAAAACTGCTTTGGCTTTTGATGTGTTTGGGTAGGGGTTATAAATTTGTAGCAAAAATTAAAAGTCAATTGGCTGAAATTGTAGAATTGGAGGGTCTGCGAAATAAAGTTTTGAGAGGAACGGCTAAACCATTTGTGCTCATTCAAATTAAAGCAACCGCCCAACCCAAGCGACCCTAAATGAATTTAACTCAGTATTAATTGGAGATTGGAGTCCATTATGCTTTGTCCCCAACACTCACCCATAAAAAAACCCCCAACTTTCGTTGAGGGTGTTGATCTTAAGCTTCTCCCGTAGGACCAAAATTTAGTGGAATGGGAGGCGGTTCATTAGTTTCAATTATCCCGTTGACATTTTCAAAGCGTTGAATATTCTCAGCCAATGCCTTTTGAAAGCGCTTGGCGTGTTCTGGCGTCAAGATCACTCTGGACTTAACACGTGCTTTAGGCGCACCGGGCATAACAGTAATGAAATCGACGATAAACTCCGACGTGGAGTGGTTAATGATTGCTAGATTGGAATAAATCCCATCTGCAATATTTTCGTCGATTGCAATATTCAATTGCTTTTCTTTAGGGGCTTTTTTATCACTCATAAGTTAGAAACTAATTTCTTCTTCTTTATCAATCAAGAGGCTTTTGTACTCTTCTTTCGAACCTACAATGATGTCATTATAAGTTCTCAATCCTGTACCTGCAGGGATTTTGTGTCCTACAATAACGTTCTCTTTCAATCCTTCAAGGAAGTCCACTTTTCCGCTTACAGCAGCCTCATTCAATACCTTAGTGGTTTCCTGGAAGGAAGCCGCTGAGATAAAGGACTTGGTCTGTAAGGAAGCACGGGTGATTCCTTGCAATTCTGGAGTTGCAGTGGATGGGGCAGCATCTCGTGCTACTACCAATTGCTTGTCTTCTCTGGTCAATAAGGAGTTTTCATCACGCAACTGACGTGAGGAAATCACCTGACCTTGTTTTAGGTTTTCAGAAGCTCCAACTTCTTCCACAATTTTCATTCCGAAGAGTCCGTCGTTTTCTTGGATAAAGTCGTAACGGAATACCAATTGATTTTCTAAGAAAATAGAATCTCCCGGATCCATAATACGCACTTTACGCATCATCTGGCGAACAACCACTTCAAAGTGTTTGTCGTTAATTTTCACCCCTTGTAATCTGTATACTTCCTGAATTTCATTTACCAAATACTGTTGAACAGCAGAAGGTCCTTTAATTTTCAGTATATCCGCTGGTGTAATAGAACCGTCAGATAGCTGCATTCCAGCTTTTACAAAGTCGTTTTCTTGAACAAGAATTTGATTCGATAATTTCACCAAATATTTTTTGATGTCTCCAAACTTAGACTCTACAATGATTTCGCGATTTCCTCTTTTGATTTTTCCAAAAGATACCACTCCGTCAATTTCAGAAACAATCGCCGGATTTGATGGATTACGTGCCTCAAACAATTCGGTTACTCGTGGTAAACCTCCAGTAATATCTCCAGATTTAGCAGACTTACGTGGAATTTTAACCAAGACTTTTCCTTCCTCGATTTGATCACCTTCATTTACGATAAGGTGTGCTCCTACAGGGAGGTTGTATGAACGTAAGATGTTTCCTTTTTTATCAGCGATGGATAATGTTGGAATCAATTTTTTATTTCTCGATTCAGAAATTACTTTTTCTTGGAATCCAGTTTGTTCATCAATTTCTACTTGATAGGTCAATCCTTGCTCGATGTTTTCAAATACAATTTTACCCGTGAATTCTGAAACGATTACCCCGTTAAACGGATCCCATTTACAGATCGTAGTATCCTTTTTGATTTTGGCTCCATTTTTAATATGAAGTGATGAACCGTAAGGTATGTTATTAGTACTTAGAACACTTTTGGTTTTACTATCTAAAATTTTGATTTCAGAAGTTCTAGAGATGACAATTTCAGCATCCTGGCCGTCAGCATCTTTCCCTTGAACAGTTTTTAAATCTTCGATTTCAGCAACACCATCAAACTTAGCAATCAATTTATTCTCTTCCGAGATATTTCCTGCTACCCCACCTACGTGGAAGGTTCTCAAGGTTAACTGTGTACCTGGCTCTCCAATAGATTGAGCTGCAATTACACCAACAGCTTCCCCACGCTGTACCATTTTACCAGTGGCGAGGTTTCTACCGTAACATTTTGCGCAAATTCCGTATTGGGCTGCACAGGTCAATGGTGAACGCACTTCAACAGATTCTATCGGTGCTGCTTCAATTAAAGATACTTGTTCGTCTTTGATCTCGTGACCGGCCTCAACGATTACTTCGTTAGACCTAGGATCAATAACATCTTGAAGTGTGACACGTCCAAGGATACGTTCTCCTAGTGTTTCAACTACTTCTTCGTTTTTCTTAAGTGGTTTAACCTCAACTCCACGAAGTGTTTCACAATCTTCGATATTGACAATAACATCCTGTGAGACATCGTGTAAACGTCGAGTAAGGTATCCTGCATCAGCCGTTTTTAAAGCGGTATCTGCCAGTCCTTTTCGAGCACCGTGGGTTGAAATAAAGTATTCCAAAATAGAAAGTCCTTCTTTAAAGTTTGAAAGAATTGGGTTTTCAATAATTTCTCCTCCACCTACATTTGATTTTTTAGGCTTAGCCATCAAACCACGCATACCAGTTAACTGACGAATCTGTTCTTTAGACCCTCGGGCTCCAGAATCCAACATCATGAATACTGAATTAAATCCTTGCTGATCTTCACTAATTCGCTTCATGGCCAACTCTGTCAATTTAGCATTGGTAGAAGTCCAAATGTCAATTACTTGATTGTAACGCTCGTTGTTGGTGATCAATCCCATGTTGTAGTTGCCAATAACTCCGTCTACTTGACTGTTGGCTTCGTCAATCATGGTTGTTTTTTCTGGTGGGATGATAATATCTCCAAGACTGAATGACAATCCACCTTTGAAGGCAAATCCATATCCCATGTCTTTGATTTTATCTAAAAACTCAGCAGTTTCAGGTACACTGGTAACTTTGAGAATATCTCCAATGATTTCACGCAGGTTTTTCTTGGTCAATACCACATTAAAATATCCTGCAGCCTCTGGAACAACCTCGTTAAAGAGAACTCTTCCTACTGTGGTATCAATAATTTGGTAAACCAATTCACCTTTTTCATTAAAATCTTTAGACCTGATTTTAATCATTGCATTTAAGTCTACGCGCTTTTCATTCAATGCGATATGCACCTCTTCGGTAGAATAAAAGATTAACCCTTCCCCTTTAACTTTGACTTTTGACGTTGATTTTTTGGCTTTGGTCATGTAGTACAATCCGAGAACCATGTCTTGAGAAGGGACTGTAATTGGAGAACCATTAGCTGGGTTGAGTATGGAATGCGATGCCAGCATTAGCAGCTGTGATTCCAAAATTGCTTCGGGTCCTAAAGGCAAGTGAACCGCCATTTGGTCCCCATCAAAATCCGCATTAAATGCAGTACATACAAGGGGGTGCAATTGAATTGCTTTTCCTTCAATTAATTTTGGTTGGAATGCTTGAATTCCCAAACGGTGCAAGGTAGGAGCACGGTTTAATAGTACGGGGTGTCCTTTCAATACATTTTCTAGGATGTCCCAAACTACAGGCTCTTTTCTATCGATAATCTTTTTCGCAGATTTAACTGTTTTTACAATTCCTCTTTCAATGATCTTACGAATGATAAAAGGCTTGTAAAGTTCGGCAGCCATTCCTTTAGGGAGTCCGCATTCAAAAAGTTTTAATTCTGGTCCTACAACAATTACAGAACGTGCAGAATAATCAACACGTTTCCCTAATAAGTTTTGACGGAAACGTCCTTGCTTTCCTTTCAAAGAATCCGAAAGGGATTTTAAGGGACGATTTGAATCTGTTTTAACTGCTGAAGACTTACGTGTGTTGTCAAATAAGGAATCTACAGATTCTTGCAACATACGTTTTTCGTTTCTCAAAATTACCTCAGGAGCTTTAATCTCTACCAATCGTTTTAAACGATTGTTACGGATAATTACTCTTCGGTATAAGTCATTCAAGTCAGAAGTTGCAAAACGACCTCCATCCAATGGAACTAAGGGTCTTAGTTCTGGTGGAATAACAGGAATCACTTTCATGATCATCCATTCCGGTAAATTTTCTCTGCGCTCGTTAGCATCACGGAAAGCTTCCACTACTTGAAGTCTTTTTAATGCTTCTGTTTTACGTTGCTTTGAAGTCTCATTATTTGCCTTATGGCGCAATTCGTAAGACAAGGCTTGTAAATCTATTCGAGAAAGCAATTCGATCAAACATTCCGCTCCCATTTTGGCAATGAACTTTTCCGGATCACTGTCTTCTTTGTATTGGTTTTCTGGTGGAATTTGCTCCATGACATTGAGGTATTCTTCCTCGGTCAAGAAATCTCTTGGCTGTAAAGGTTCGCCTTCTTCATTTTTAGCTAAACCGGGTTGAATGACCACATAACGTTCATAGTAAATGATCATGTCCAGTTTCTTAGAGGGTAACCCAAGTAAATATCCGATTTTGTTTGGCAACGAACGGAAATACCAGATGTGCGCTACAGGTACTACCAAGTTGATGTGACCTACTCGATCACGACGAACTTTCTTTTCGGTAACTTCTACCCCACATCGATCACAAACAATTCCTTTGTAGCGAATTCTTTTATATTTTCCACAAGCACATTCATAATCCTTTACAGGACCAAAAATACGTTCACAAAAAAGTCCATCACGTTCTGGCTTGTGCGTTCGGTAATTAATTGTTTCGGGCTTCAGTACCTCACCTCTAGAGTTCCCAAGAATGATTTCTGGAGAGGCTAATCCGATGGCAATTTTATTGAATTTTTTTTGAGTAATAATTTCGTTATTTCTAGGCATAGCTAACTGTCTTCTAGTGTTATATTATTCTTCCAATCTAATGTCTAATCCTAATCCTTTCAACTCATGCATGAGTACGTTAAAGGACTCTGGCAAGCCAGGTTCAGGTAGGGTATCGCCTTTTACTATGGCTTCATAGGTTTTGGCTCTACCAATCACGTCATCAGATTTGACGGTCAGAATTTCTTGTAAGGTACTGGATGCTCCATAAGCCTCAAGTGCCCATACTTCCATTTCTCCAAATCGCTGTCCTCCAAATTGTGCTTTACCACCAAGTGGTTGCTGCGTAATTAAAGAGTACGGTCCAATAGATCTTGAGTGCATTTTGTCATCAACCATATGTCCTAGTTTCAACATATAAATTACACCAACGGTTGCCGGTTGATCAAAACGTTCTCCGGTTCCACCGTCGTACAAGTACGAATGTCCATAAAGAGGTACATTGGCTTTTTCTGTCAATGCATTAATCTCTTCTATGGTTGCCCCATCAAAGATTGGCGTTGCGTATTTCTCATCTAGATTTTGTCCAGCCCAACCCAATACGGTTTCATAGATCTGTCCAATATTCATTCGAGAAGGTACACCCAAAGGATTCAATACGATATCAACTGGTGTTCCATCTTCTAAGAAAGGCATTTCTTCTTCACGAACAATTCTGGCAACAATACCTTTATTTCCGTGACGTCCTGCCATCTTATCTCCCACTTTAAGTTTACGCTTTTTAGCGATGTAAACTTTTGCAAGTTTTTTGATCCCTGCAGGAAGTTCATCTCCTACACTAATAGTAAATTTCTCTCTTCTCAAGGCCCCTTGAAGATCGTTTTCTTTGATTTTATAATTGTGAATCAAATCAGCGATTATCTCGTTGGTTTCCTTGGTAGTAGTCCACGATCCTTTGGTAAGGTGAGTATAGTCCTCAACTGCTGTAAGCATTTTGAGGGTATATTTTTTCCCTTTTGGAAGTACATCTTCTCCTAAATCATTTTGAACCCCTTGACAAGTTTTACCGTTAACAATGGTAAAAAGTTTTTCAACCAATACTGCTTTTAGTGCATCAAACTTGTCATCATAAGCATTTTCAAGTACTTCTAATTCTTGCTTGTCTTGATTTCTTTTACGCTTGTCTTTAACAGAACGGGTGAATAATTTTTTGTCAATTACAACACCTTGAAGTGATGGTGGTGCTTTCAATGAAGCGTCTTTTACATCCCCTGCTTTGTCTCCAAAGATAGCACGTAATAATTTTTCTTCTGGAGTTGGGTCAGATTCACCTTTAGGGGTAATCTTACCAATTAAAATATCTCCTGAATTCACTTCAGCTCCGATACGAATCATTCCGTTTTCATCTAAATCCTTAGTAGCTTCTTCGCTAACATTAGGAATATCATTGGTCAATTCTTCCGTACCTAATTTAGTATCTCTAACATCCAATGAATATTCATCAATATGTATTGAAGTAAAAATATCTTCGCGCACTACTTTTTCAGAAATCACGATCGCATCTTCAAAGTTATACCCTTTCCAAGGCATAAATGCTACTTTCATGTTTCGTCCTAAAGCAAGCTCTCCAGTTTCGGTAGCATAGCCTTGACATAGTACCTGTCCTTTAGCAACTCGGTCTCCTTTTTTAACAATGGGTTTAAGGTTGATACAGGTTCCTTGGTTGGTCTTTCTAAACTTAATTAGATTATAAGACTTTAAGTTACCATCAAAACTGATAAGTTCATCCTTTTCAGAGAAATCGTAACGGATCTCAATTCTGTTTGCATCAACGTATTCAACAACACCGTCATTTTCAGCATTAATTAAAACTCTTGAATCTGAGGCTACCTGCTTTTCTAATCCGGTTCCAACTATAGGAGACTCCGGTCTCAATAAGGGAACAGCTTGACGCATCATATTTGATCCCATCAGTGCTCTGTTTGCATCATCGTGCTCCAAGAATGGAATTAATGAAGCTGAAATAGAAGCAATCTGATTCGGTGCAACGTCTGTATAATTAACTTGATCTGGAGTAACCAATGGGAAATCTGCCTGATCTCGTGCAATTACTTTTTCATCTTTGATTTTCCCTGACTTATCAAAGTCGATATTGGCCTGAGCAATTAATTGATTTTCTTCTTCCTCTGCACTGAGGTAAATCGTTTCTTTCAAATTGATCACACCATTATCTACTTTACGGTATGGTGTTTCAATAAATCCGAGGTTGTTTACTTTCGCGTAAACACCTAGAGAAGAGATCAATCCAATATTGGGTCCTTCAGGGGTTTCAATCGGACACAACCTTCCGTAGTGAGTATAGTGAACATCACGCACCTCAAAACCAGCACGCTCTCTTGAAAGCCCTCCAGGGCCTAAAGCAGATAATCGTCTTTTGTGTGTGATCTCAGCAAGCGGATTGGTTTGATCCATAAACTGAGAAAGCTGATTGGTACCAAAGAAACTATTGATTACCGATGATAATGTTTTGGCATTAATCAGGTCAATCGGTGTAAATACTTCGTTGTCACGAACATTCATTCGTTCCCGAATGGTTCGTGCCATACGTGCCAGTCCAACACCGAACTGAGAAGACAATTGTTCCCCTACCGTACGTACACGTCTGTTAGAAAGGTGATCAATGTCATCAATCTCTGCTTTAGAGTTGATCAATTCAATCAAATATTTGATGATGGTAATGATGTCAAGTTTGGTCAAAACTTGCTTGTCCATTTCAACATTCAAGCCTAATTTTTTATTCATTCTGTAACGTCCTACCTCACCGAGGTTGTATCGTTGGTCAGAGAAAAACAACTTGTCAATAATTCCTCTTGCGGTGTCCTCATCTGGCGGTTCAGCGTTACGCAATTGGCGATAAATGTGTTCTACTGCTTCTTTTTCAGAGTTTGTAGGATCTTTTTGAAGTGTGTTGTAAATGATGGCATAATCAGACATATGTGCATCTATTTTGTGAAGTAAAATTGTTTTTACTCCAGCATCTAAGATTTCATCAATATGCTCTTTTTCAATAACCGTATCTCGGTCAATGATAATTTCATTACGCTCAATTGAGATAACCTCTCCAGTATCTTCATCAACAAAATCTTCATGCCATGTTTTTAATACACGAGCAGCAAGTTTTCTTCCAATTGTTTTTTTAAGTCCAGTTTTAGAAACTTTGGCTTCTTCTGCCAAATCAAAGATTTCTAGTATGTCACGATCGTGTTCAAATCCAATCGCTCTAAAAAGTGTTGTAACGGGTAATTTTTTCTTTCGGTCGATGTAGGCATACATGACACTGTTTATATCGGTAGCAAATTCGATCCATGAACCTTTAAAAGGAATCACACGAGCGGAATATAATTTGGTTCCGTTGGCATGAAAAGATTGCCCAAAAAAGACCCCTGGGGAACGGTGCAGCTGAGAAACAACAATTCGTTCAGCACCATTGATCACAAAAGTTCCGCTTGGAGTCATGTAGGGAATAGTCCCTAGGAATACATCCTGTACAATGGTTTCAAAGTCTTCATGCTCTGGATCAGTACAGTATAGTTTAAGACGGGCTTTAAGTGGCACCGAATAAGTTAATCCTCTCTCAATACATTCTTGAATAGAATAACGTGGTGGATCCACAAAATAATCTAGGAATTCAAGAACGAACTGATTTCTTGTATCAGAGATTGGAAAGTTTTCTTTAAACGTATTGAAAAGACCTTCTTCATTACGTTCGTCAGATTTTGTTTCGAGTTGGAAAAAATCCTGAAATGATTTGATTTGAATATCGAGAAAATCGGGATAATTTGGAGTATGTTGTGCTCCTGCGAAATTAATTCTTTGACTCTTTGAACTTGGCATCTAACTATATTTTAATGGTCATAACTACTAAAAGGGGCGATAAGGTCTATAAAAGGGTATAGGCCTTTGGAAAAATCCAAAAGCCTATGCCTTTAATGGTATGGATTGAGACTACTTAAGCTCAACCTCGGCACCAGCTTCTTCTAGAGATTTTTGAAGCGCTTCAGCTTCATCTTTAGCGATTCCTTCTTTCAAAGGACTAGGTGCATTGTCAACAAGTTCTTTGGCTTCTTTAAGCCCAAGACCTGTTAACTCTTTTACTAATTTTACGACAGCAAGTTTAGAACCACCGGCTGCTTTTAGGATCACGTCAAATTCTGACTTCTCCTCTGCTGCTTCACCAGCACCAACTGCAGGTCCAGCTACTGCAACTGCTGCTGCAGCTGCGGGCTCTATACCGTACTCATCTTTTAAAATATCAGCCAATTCATTGACTTCTTTTACAGTCAAGTTGACTAATTGTTCTGCGAATTCTTTTAAATCTGCCATGTTATTAATTTTTCTGTTTGATTTTTAATATATATATATTCGAGTGCGTACTTGTTTTGGGTCAGGATTCGCGTTCTGAAAGTGTTTTTAAAATTCCAGATAATTTTCCACCTCCTGACTGGAGTGCTGAAACTACGTTTTTAGTTGGTGATTGTAACAATGCAATGATCTCTCCAACCAATTCTTCTTTAGATTTGATTGCTACTAGAGCATCGATCTGATCATCGCCAATGTAAATAGCTTCTTCAATGAAGGCTCCTTTTAAGATTGGTTTATCAGACTTTTTTCTAAAGTTCTTAATCACCTTTGCAGGTGCGTTTCCTGATTCAGAAAACATTAACGAAGTATTCCCTTTCAGGATCTCCGTCAACTCTCCAAAGTTCTGGTCGGAAGCTTCCATGGCTTTAGCGAGTAGGGTATTCTTAACCACTTGCAGTTGGATGTTTTCTTTAAAACAAGCGCGGCGTAACGCACTGGTTTGAATCGCATCTAATCCTGCAATATCAGCTAAATAAAGGGTTTTTACCCCGGCTAAAGCTTCTTTAAGGTTCTCTATTGCGTCGTTTTTTTCTTGTCTAGTCATTTGCTTAAATTTTGTGCGTTAACCCAATTTTGCATCAATTGAAATACTTGGACTCATCGTACTTGACATGAAAACACTTTTTACATAAATCCCTTTTGTTGTAGTGGGTTTTAGTTTCATGATAGTTTTCAATAACTCATCAGCGTTTTCATAAATCTTTTCTGGTGCAAAAGAGGCTTTACCGATTGCAGCATGAATGATTCCGGTTTTGTCCACTTTAAAATCAATCTTACCGCCTTTTACATCAGCTACCGCTTTTTTAATGTCCATTGTTACCGTACCCGTTTTTGGATTTGGCATTAGACCACGAGGGCCCAACACACGTCCTAAAGGACCTAATTTACCCATAACACTAGGCATGGTTACAATCACGTCAACATCAGTCCACCCGTCCTTGATTTTCTGGAGGTATTCATCCAGACCAACAAAATCAGCTCCTGCCTCTTTGGCATCGGCTTCTTTATCAGGGGTTACTAGAGCTAAAACACGAACGTTTTTTCCTGTTCCATGAGGTAGGGTTACTACGCCACGAACCATTTGATTGGCTTTTTTAGGATCTACTCCCAATCGAATAGCCATATCAATACTTGCATCAAATTTAGTATTGGTAATTTCTTTTACCAATGCTGAAGCTTCTTTGAGCGTGTAGAGATTTTTAGGATCTACTTTAGCTCTCGCTTCTTTTTGTTTTTTTGTTGTTCTCGCCATTGCTTGATTTTAATGAATTAAAAAGGAGCTTGTCCAGAAATTTTGAATCCCATTGAACGTGCTGTACCGGCTACCATTTTAATAGCAGACTCTATGGTGAATGCATTTAAGTCAGGCATCTTGTCCTCAGCAATGAGCTTTACCTGATCCCAAGTGACTGTCGCCACTTTTGTTCGGTTGGGTTCTCCAGAACCTTTTTTAGCTTTGGCTGCTTCCATTAGTTGAACGGCCGCTGGCGGTGTTTTGATGACAAATTCAAATGATTTGTCAACATATACAGTAATCGTAACCGGTAATATTTTACCTGGTTTATCTTGGGTTCTTGCAT
>ENA-OUOG01000047-OUOG01000047.1-marine-metagenome-genome-assembly--contig:-NODE-47-length-128412-cov-6.402867_pt1 | contig 128412 bp, 125 predicted proteins | sample MGYA00248635_ERZ508505 | MGnify/ENA primary metagenome ERZ508505 (study PRJEB26176, sample SAMN06267871) | marine metagenome | isolation source: Saanich Inlet, British Columbia, Canada | place: Pacific... | reverse complement strand
CATGCGTGACAGGCATGTATTCTAACCAACTGAACTACCAGACCTAATTAGCGTGTGCAAATATACGCCCCATTTTGTATTTGCCAAACAAATACCAATAAAAAGAAAATGAAGTTGAATATCTTGCTATACTACAGCATCTAAGGCTTCTGCGTAGGCAGTTTTGGGAGATACACCAACATGTCTTCCAACCAATTCGCCTTTGTCAAAAACTAAAACCGTAGGAATGTTTCTCACCCCATACTTAGCTGCAAACTCTTGATTTGCATCTACGTCAACTTTACCTACCACAGCCTTACTTTCATAGTCTTGGCTTATTTCGTCTATTATTGGTCCCACCATTCTGCAGGGGCCACACCAAGCTGCCCAAAAGTCAACCATTACTGGTTTATCTGAATTTAAAACAATCTCTTCAAACGTTGCATCTGTAATCTCTAATGCCATAGTTGTAATTTTTAATTTGCCAAAGTTAACTAATAATTGATCTAACCTTGCCTTTTAAAATCAAATTTACTTATCTAATCATACCTTTTTCCAATTCTACTAATTTAGTTTGTAGTGCCATTGTTCTTGGTCCAAAAAATGGAGTAAATCCGGTGTGATTTTTACTTTCTGCTTTTTACTGTTTAATATTAGCTTTACTTTCTTGCTTGGATCGTAAACGCTAAAAAATAGAGATTGATCTCCTTTGTGTGACCTCAGGTTGTCTTTTAAGGCTTCTATTTGACTTTCTTTCAATTGATGAATATCCAACTGGAGCGTGAGTTTTTTTGCATTTGATTCTATGGTGTTTTGCAACATTTCAAAATGTAAAAATTGCATCCTAGGCGCACCCGCTTTTCCGGTTTCTCTATTCACCCAGCCTTCTCGTACTGAAAGTCGAATTCGTATAAACTGGTTTACAACAAGGAAGTGTCGGTATTTTAAATAGTCTTCCCCGAATATTCGGAATTCAAATTGATCAGTAAAATCCTCCAAGGTAAAACGTGCCCAGCCTTTTCCATTTCTACTCTCCAAATGCTGCACATCATTGACAATCCCACCCAAGCTAAGTTCTCTATTAACTAAAGGGGCTAAATCGCCTAATCGATTCAATGATATATTCATGAAATGTTTCATTTCATGCGTAAAGTCATCCAATGGATGAGAGGAAATATAGATCCCAACAACCTCTTTTTCTTTTTTTAACCGAATTAGATTTGACCAGGATTCACACGCTGGTATGGTTAAGTCTTGATAAGTTTCATTAGTAGCATCACTAAATAAACTGGTTTGAGAAGAATTTAAGTTTTCTTGATACTTTGCTCCAAAACGCAATGTTTTTTCTAAAAAAGTTATTCCGTCCCCATCTGGGTTAAAGTATTGTGATCTATGAACATTTCCTAACGAATCAAAGCCTCCTGCTAAGACCAAGTTTTCAAATGCTTTCTTATTAGCGGCTCTGAGATCAATTCGTTTTACTAAATCAAAAATGGAGGAATAGCGTTGGTCTTTTCGATGCTCGATTATGGTTTCAACAGCCCCACGACCTACTCCTTTAATTGCTCCCATTCCAAATCGGATTGCCTGTTGGTCATTTACCGTAAACTTATAAAACGATTCATTTACATCAGGGCCTAAAACATTAAGACCCATCCGGCGACATTCTTCCATAAAGAAGGTAACCTGTTTGATGTCATTCATGTTATTGGAAAGCACTGCTGCCATATATTCTGCGGGATAATGCGCTTTTAAAAAGGCGGTTTGATATCCAATCCAAGCATAACACGTGGAGTGTGATTTATTAAACGCATAGGCTGCAAAGGCTTCCCAATCTTTCCAAATCTTTTCCAATACCTCTTCGGGGTGTCCATTGGCTTTTCCCCCCTCTATAAATTGAGGCTTTAGTTTTTGCAGTAAAGCAAAAATCTTTTTCCCCATTGCTTTTCTCAAAACATCTGCATCACCTTTAGAAAAACCTGCTAACTTTTGAGAGAGCAACATCACTTGCTCTTGATAAACGGTAATACCATACGTTTCCTCCAAATATTCAGCCATTACGGGAAGGTCGTAGCTGATTTCTTCTTGGCCGTTTTTACGATCAACAAAACTTGGGATATATTCCAAAGGTCCTGGACGATACAAAGCATTCATCGCAATCAAATCTGCAAAAACGGTAGGCTTTAAATCTTTTAAATACTTCTGCATACCAGCAGATTCATATTGAAAAATACCAACTGTATCCCCGCGTTGGAATAACTCATAGGTCTTCTGATCATCTAATGGAAATTGATCTGGGTCCAGATCAATATTGTGTTTGTACTTGACCAACTTGACCGTATCTTTAATCAAGGTTAAGGTTTTTAAACCCAAAAAATCCATTTTCAACAATCCTGCATCTTCTACTACCGAATTGTCAAATTGGGTAACGTACAAATCCGAATCTTTGGCAGTTGCGACAGGAACGAATTGGGTGATATCATCTGGAGTAATGATAACACCACAGGCATGAGTCCCTGTATTTCTGAGTGAGCCTTCCAAGACCTTGGCTTGTTGAATGGTCTCCCCAGAAAGGCTTTCTTCTTCTGCTAAATTTTTAATCTCATTGACCCGCAAAACCTCATCGGCGCGTAGTTTTTCTTTGAGCTCTTGTTCAGTAGCACTAAAAATTTTAGAGAGCTTAATGTTAGGAAGGAGTTTTGCTATTCTGTCTGCTTCACCCAAAGGTAAATCCAATACTCTTGCAGTATCACGAATAGAAGATTTGGCCGCCATGGTACCGTAAGTAATGATTTGGGCTACTTGTTTGGATCCGTATTTTTCAATTACATAATCCATCACTCGACCTCGTCCTTCATCATCAAAATCAATATCAATATCAGGCATACTTACCCGGTCGGGATTTAAAAACCGCTCAAAAAGCAAGTCGTACTCAATGGGGTCAATATTGGTAATTTTTAAACAATATGCTACTACAGAACCCGCTGCCGAGCCCCTTCCTGGCCCTACAGAAACATCCATTTTACGTGCCGCGGCAATAAAATCTTGGACGATTAAAAAGTAGCCCGGATAACCCGTATTAGCAATGACATCCAATTCAAAGTCAATACGTTCCTTAATTTCAGCTGTCAATTCAGGATAGCGCTCTTTAGCTCCCTCATACGTCAGATGACGTAAGTATTTATTTTCGCCTTCTTTATCCTCTTCCCCATTTTCTTTTTGAAACTGTTCAGGAATTTCAAATTTGGGTAACAAAACATCTCGAGCCAATTCAAAAGGTTGAATTTTAGAAACCAATGCTTCAATATTCAAAACAGCCTCTGGGAAATCTTGAAAAAGGGTTTTCATTTCATCTTGAGACTTGAAATAGTATTCCTGATTGAGAAAGCCATATCGAAACCCTCTACCTCGACCGATGGGAGTGGCCTGTTTCTCTCCGTCTTTTACACAAAGTAAAATATCATGGGCATTGGCCTCTTCTTTTTTGGTGTAATAGGTATTGTTGGTTGCAATTAAGGGGATGTTGTGCTTTTTTGAAAACTCAATGAGTACTTCATTAGCACGGTCTTCTCCTTCCTCACCGTGACGCATTAATTCGATATAAAAGTCCTCACCAAATTGAGTATGCCACCATTGCAAGGCTTCTTCTGCCTGTCGGTCACCAATATTAAGGATTTTAGAAGGCACCTCTCCATAGGTGTTTCCTGTAAGCACGATCAAGTCTTCCTTATAGTGTTCAATCAATTTTCGATCAATCCGAGGAACGTAATAAAATCCAGACACATAAGCTGCTGAGGTTAATTTTGCCAAATTATGGTAGCCTTTTTTAGTCTTCGCTAAAAAGACAATTTGATATCCATCGTCACGTCTTGTTTTATCTAAATGGTCTTCACAGACATAGAATTCACAACCGACAATAGGTTTTATTTTTTGTTCTGCTTCCTTATTGTGAGCGTTTATTGCCTTAATAAAATGAAATGCTCCCATCAAATTGGCATGATCCGTTAGCGCTACTGCTGGCATATTGAACTTGGCTGTAGCCTCTACCAATTGACTTATTCGAGAGGTGGCTTGCAATACGGAAAACTGACTGTGATTATGCAAATGAACAAAAGGCGCCTCGTCCAAAACACCCTCAATGGCTGTGTCTTTTTGAATGGGAATGGAAGGACTTGTTTCTTTTTTTAATTGCTTTGAGGCCTCTTTCAAATTTTGATGCTTGAGTCCAATTAACTCAAACGGCGAAGCTTGATCTTTTAACTCGAAGGACTCCTCCGCCGAAACCATTGCTTTTGGATGTAATTTATCTTGACGCATCAATTCGAGAAAAGCACGAGATGTTGCCTCTACATCAGCAGTAGCGTTATGCGCTTCCTCAAAACGTTGCTGAAATAAAAAATAATAAAGCTCACTGAGTGTTGGGAGTTTGAACTTTCCGCCTCGCCCTCCAGGCAACTGACATAATTGTGCCGTTTCTTCGGTACAAGTATCTATAACTGGTTTTTCTACAAAAGGATCTGCAACGCCTGATCTTAAGAATTCTGCCCCCATGATGTTCCGATCAAAGGAAACATTGTGCCCTACTACATAATTCACTTCTTCAAGAACTGTCCTAAATTCAGATAAGACTTCAGCCAAAGCAACCCCTTCTGCAGCGGCCAAAGCGGTAGAAATACCATGTATTTGCTCAGAATCAAAAGGAATAGTAAAGTTTTCAGGCTGAATTAAATAATCTTTATGCGAAATAATCGCTCCCTTTGCATCGTGAATTTGCCAAGCAATCTGTATACACCTTGGCCAGTTTTCACTGTTGGTCAAAGGTGCATCCCAGCGTTTGGGCAATCCTGTGGTTTCTGTGTCAAAGATTAAATACATCAAAACGAAAATAACAAATAATTTGAGGGCAAAAGAAAGGAGTTATTGGCAGTTATTAACGATAACCTTTTTTAGATTTTAAATAAAAAACATACCTTGTTTTACCCAAATCGATTGTACCGTGACCCGAAAATTCAAAAACAAATATCGCGTAGATACCGTGCGGGCAAAATGGTGGGATTATACCAATGGTGGGGTGTATTTTATCACCATTTGCACCCAAAACCGTGAACATTTTTTTGGTGAAATTAAACGTAGAGACGCCATGCATGGCGTCTCTACAACGCAAATGGAATTAAACAAAATTGGAAAAATTGTCGTTCGTGAATGGAAACGTACGTTTGATATACGTCCTGATATGAATTTATGGATGGATGAATTTGTGGTAATGCCAAACCATTTTCATGCAATCATTGGGATTGGGGAAAATAAATATAATACAAAACCACCCGTAGAGACGCAATGCATTGCGTCTCTACAACCAAAACAACCAAAAAACAAATTCGGCCCCCAATCAAAAAATTTGGCATCCATTATTCGTGGATTTAAATCGGCGGTTACCATCCACGCCCGAAAAATCAACCCGCAATTCGCCTGGCAACCCCGTTTTTATGATGTCATCATTAAAAACTAAAAATCATTCCATAATATCAGACGATACATCAAAATGAACCCCGCAAAATGGCATCGTGACCGAAATATAAGCAATGGTTTATGGATATAAATCAAGGTATTCGTACCTTCCCATTGAAAAAGAAAAATTAAGCATGCCATTACTGGAATTCACCTCAAAAGGGATTTACTGTAAACAAGCTGACGTCTATCTCGACCCATGGCGGGGTGTGGATAAGGCAATTATTTCGCATGGCCATTCTGATCATGCGCGCTGGGGAAGCAAACACTACATTACCCACGAAATCAATGTGCCCATTATCCAGCATCGTTTAGGAAAGATCTCGGTGACAGGAAAAAAATACGGAGAAACCTTTAGCATTAATAGCGTTCAATTCTCTTTTCATCCGGCCGGACATGTTCCTGGATCGGCCCAAATTCGAGTGGAATACAAAGGTGAAGTCTGGGTCTTTACCGGGGATTATAAAACCCAGATCGATGGGATTTCCACCCCTTTCGAACCCGTGAAATGCAACACTTTTATTACCGAATGTACCTTTGGTTTGCCTGTTTTTCAGTGGGAAGATCCGCAAAAAGTGCACGATAGCATCAACCAATGGTGGGCGCAAAATCAAGCCGAAAAAACCACCAGTTTATTAATGGGGTACTCACTGGGTAAAGTACAACGCCTGCTCAAACACCTGGATCCATCCATCAGTAAAATTTACACCCATGGAGCGACAGAACAAATGACGCAAGTACTTCGTCAGTTTATCGATTTTCCAGAAACAGAATTAATTACCCGAGAGACAACCAAAAAAGAGGTAGAAGGCAATTTAGTGCTCGCACCCCCTGCTGTTTTAGGCAGTGCCTGGATCAAAAAACTGGGGCAACTTTCAACGGGCTATGCCTCAGGCTGGATGGCCTTTCGCGGAGCGAGAAGAAGACGTGCGGTGGACCGCGCCTTTGTTTTGTCTGATCATGCCGACTGGAAAGCCTTACTCTCTGCTATTAAAGCCACCAGCTGTACGGATGTAATTACCACTCACGGTTACACCGATCTCTTTGCGCAATACCTGAGGGAACAAGGCTGGAATGCACGTACGGAAAAAACCCAATATGAAACCGAAACCCCTGAAACTGTAACTACCGAATGAGACGTTTTGCCGCTTTGATCGAAGAGCTGGACAGCACCAATAAAACCAATAAAAAAGTTGCTTCCCTCACCCAGTATTTTAAGACTGCACCAAAAGAGGACGCCTTATGGGCTGTCGCCCTTTTATCCCACCGCAGACCCTCGCGCCCAGTCACCACCACCTTGATGCGCGCTTGGGCAGCAGAACTCGCACAACTCCCCGAATGGCTTTTTGAAGAATCCTATCACATTGTTGGAGACCTGGCTGAAACTATCGCCCTTTTAGTTCATCAGGAAGCCAAAGGAACGCCCCCCTCCCTCTCCCAGTGCATCGAAGAAATCATCGCATTAAAACCTAAAGAGGAGGAAGTGAAAAAAACTTATATCCTCCACCGTTGGCAGAACCTAGACAACTTTGAACGCTTTGTCTTTAATAAAATCCTCACCGGAGGTTTTCGCATTGGGGTGAGTCAAAAATTAATGACACGTGCTTTATCAAAAGCAGTCGATATAGACGAAAACATTTTGGCCCACCGCTTGATGGGACAATGGTCACCCCAGACCACAACCTTTGACGAACTCCTCTTAAACCCCAATCCAGAAGATCAAATCTCCCAGCCCTACCCCTTCTTTTTGGCTTATGCCCTAGAAGACGATTTTCAAGAAAAAGAAGCCGTGGAAAACTGGCATATCGAACATAAATGGGATGGTATGCGTTCTCAGTTAATCGTTCGAGAAGGCAAACATTTTTTATGGAGTCGTGGAGAAGAATTAGTCACCGATAAGTTTCCAGAACTAGCTTGTCTCACGGAGCATCTTCCTAACGGAACGGTGGTTGACGGAGAGCTACTGCCTTATAAAGATAGTGTGATTGGCGATTTTAACGCCTTGCAAAAACGCATTGGCAGAAAGACCGTTTCTCAAAAACTTCAAAAAGACATTCCCATTGTGATCATGCTTTATGACATTTTAGAGTGGGAAGGAAAAGACGTGCGGGCACTCCCTTTGGTAGAACGGCAAGAACTTTTGACGAAGCTTTATCATCAAGTTAAAGCAGATAATGTCCCCTTATTGTTATCACAAGTTTTACACTTTTCCTGTTGGGAAGAAGTCGCCTTAGAACGAGAAAAAGCTGCAGAGAAACGCAGCGAAGGTTTAATGCTCAAGCACAGGGGTTCTTCTTATGCGGTGGGGCGGAAAAAAGGAACCTGGTGGAAATGGAAGTCTGATCCCAAAACCATTGATGCCGTTTTAACCTATGCCATGCGAGGTCACGGAAGAAGAACAAATCTTTACACCGACTATACCTTTGCACTTTGGGATAAAGAAGAGTTGGTCACATTTGCCAAGGCATATTCAGGACTTACTGATGCTGAAATTAAAAAAGTGGATCAATTTGTCAAGCAAAACACCTTAGATCGTTTTGGCCCAGTGCGACAAGTCAAACCCGAGTTGGTTTTTGAAATTGCTTTTGAAGGCATTGCTGCTTCTCCCCGTCATAAAAGTGGCATTGCGGTACGTTTTCCTCGTATTTTACGCTGGCGACACGATAAAAAAACAAGAGATGCTAACAGTCTTGAGGACCTCAAACAATTGCTCCCATGACAACAGTTCGGCAATGGTTTAAAACAAAGGGCTGGACCCCTCAAGCATTTCAAAAGGAATGTTGGAAAGCGTATGGGGAAGGAAAAAACGGCATGCTACACGCTCCTACCGGTAGCGGAAAAACGTTTGCCCTTTGGGGCGGCATACTACAAGAAGCCCTTAAAACAAAAAAAAATCCCGTGGGAATTCAAGCCCTTTGGATTACCCCTTTACGGGCTTTGGCGGTTGAGATACAACAGGCCACCCAGCGGATGACTAGCGAGCTTCACCCCGACCTCAACATTGTTCTGCGAACTGGGGATACCTCTCAAAGTGAACGTGCTAAACAGAAGCGCAAACCCTCTTTTGGCCTAGTCACTACCCCAGAAAGTTTACATGTTTTATTGAGTGCAAAAGACCACTCCAAAAGCTTTCAGCACCTCAAAGTAATTGTGGTTGACGAATGGCATGAACTCTTAGGAAGTAAACGAGGGGTTCAAGTAGAGTTGGCTTTGGCTTATTTGCGGACTATCATACCAGATCTTAAAGTTTGGGGTATTTCTGCTACCCTTGGGAATAAAGAACTAGCAAGAGAAATTCTTTTAGGACCTACTGCTAATTATACGGTAATTGAAGCAAAAATTCAAAAGAAAATTAAGGTTCACTCCTTGCTCCCCAAAACCATGGAACGTTTTCCCTGGCGTGGACATTTGGGTACCCACTTACTCCCTCAAGTTTTAAAAATTGTTCAAAAAAATAAGAGTACACTGATTTTTACCAACACCCGCGCCCAATGCGAAATTTGGTTTCATCGCTTATTAGAAGCTGCCCCTGAACTCGCGGGATCCATTGCAATGCATCACGGTAGTATCGATAAAAAAATACGTCTTTGGGTAGAAGATTCCTTACGTAACGAAAGCCTTAAAGTAGTGGTTTGCACTTCAAGTTTGGATCTGGGAGTAGACTTTAGTCCAGTGGAAAATTGCATACAGATTGGAAGTCCCAAAGGAGTCGGTCGATTTATCCAAAGGGCAGGAAGAAGTGGGCATCAACCCAAGGCTGGGAGTACAATCTACTTTTTACCTACTCATGCCATGGAGCTTATTGAATCCGTTGCTTTACAAAATGGTATTAAAACCCAACAAATAGAAGATCGGATTCCCTACCTCAATTGTTATGATGTGTTAATCCAATTTTTGATGACCTTAGCAGTTGGCTCAGGTTTTGATCCAAAAAAAATATTTCCTATCGTTAAGGCTACCTTTTGTTTTCAAACCCTAGACCAAGAACGCTGGCAGTGGATTCTTAATTTTTTGATCAGAGGAAGTCAATCGCTACAGCACTACGACGAATACAAAAAGTTAATCCCAACTGAGCACGGATTGTTTAAAGTAGCAAATAAAGGTATTGCCTTAAGGCATCGATTGTCTATGGGAACCATAGTAAGCGGTAATGACTTAAAAATTCGCTATCGAAAAGGGGGCTATTTAGGGAGTATTGAAGAATGGTTTATCGCTAAATTAAAACCCGGAGATACCTTTGCTTTTTCAGGCAAAACGTTGGAACTCATCCGCATCCAAAAAATGGAAGTCATTGTCAAAAAATCCAAAGCTAAACAAGCTAAAATCCCTGCCTGGATGGGTGGACGTATGAGCTTTAGTGCTCATTTAAGTGATCTACTTAAAAAAGCTCTTTTTGAAGATCAGCATAAAACAACACGAGAATTTCAGTCCTTACTCCCTGTTTTTGAACAGCAGAAAAAGGAGTCCATAGTCCCCAAGCCCGATGAACTTCTCATTGAACGTTTTGAAACCAAAGAAGGTTTTCACACCGTATTTTATCCCTTTGAAGGCCATGCCATACACGAAGCAATGGCAAGTCTCATGGCCTATCGCATCAGTTTACTTAACCCAATTAGTTTCAGTATGTCTTTTAATGATTACGGCTTTGAACTCCTCTCCGATCAAGCCTTTAGTCCCGACGATTTTTTAGACAATATGCTTTTTACTCAAGATCGCCTTTTTGAAGATCTGGCAAAAAGTATCAATATCTCTGAAATGGCACGGAGGAGGTTTCGAGATATTGCTGTGATTTCTGGTTTGGTTTTTCAGGGCTATCCCAACAAACCGATTAAATCAAAACACTTACAGTCAGGATCTCAATTGTTTTTTGAAGTTTTTAAAGAGTATGAGCCTGACAATTTACTCTATCAACAAGCCGTTGAAGAAACCTTTGATCATGGAATGGAGCGGGGTAGAATGCAGTTGGTTTTTGAAGAATTAGAGCAAAAAACAATTGTCTGGAAAAATTGTTCGCAACCCACCCCTTTTTCTTTTCCTTTGATTACCGATCGAATCCGATCCAAGCTCTCTTCAGAAACCGTAGAAGACCGCATCAAGAAAATGTACCTCCAGCTTGAAAAAGCAGCGCCATGATAACGATTGAAATCCATACGAATCAGTTTGTCCTCCACCCCAGTGGTGGAATTTATTGGAAAGAAAAACAAACGTGGCTATTGGCTGATGTCCACTTAGGAAAGGTGGCCCATTTTAGAAAAAATGGAATTGCTGTTCCTCGGAAGGCAGCAGGTTCCTTTTATCAAAAAATGGAGGTACTGCTCCCTCTATTTCCAGTACAACGTATACTATTTTTAGGAGATTTATTCCACAGCTTTCAAAATAACGAATGGTATCTTTTTGAGGCTTGGGTCAAACAGCAACGTTTTAAAATGATCTTGATTACTGGAAATCATGATGTAATCCCAAACTGGAAATTTGAAGCACTGGGACTGCAGGTGGAATCAGCGCTGGAAGAAGCTCTTTTTCACTTTACTCATTTCCCAGATCAACAGACCCCTAAATTTGTGTTTTGCGGCCATGTACATCCAGGCGTAACACTTAGTGGTGTGGGAAAACAACGCCTTAAACTCCCTTGTTTTTTTCAAAGTCCCAATCAACTGATTCTTCCGGCATTTGGTGCTTTTACAGGGCTTCACATCCTTAAACCCAAAACCGAAGACCATATTTATGTTTTGACGGGAAAAGAAGTCTTAGAAATTAAAGAAAAATTGTTTTAAGCCAAGTATATTTACCAAAAAAAAAGCGATTACTACTTTATTGAATGCATTTGATGAGCTCGCTTCCCAAAAAACACTAGAATCAGCGTTTTTTGAGAAAACTTGTGTTCATTTACGAGGCTTAGTTGGCTCAGGAATGAGTTTTCGCTTGGCAGCAGCCTTCCAAAAAAATCAACAGTTTTTACTTTTAGTGCTAGATGATGCAGAACAGGCGGCCTATTTTTTAAATGATTTTGAACAGCTCCTCTCCCAAAATGAAGTGCTGTACTTTCCTGCCAGTTACCGTCAACCTTATGCACTAGAAACAACGGATAATGCCAATATTCTTTTGCGCGCTGAGGTATTAAAAAAACTAAGTACTTCCAAAAAACCACGGGTGGTGGTCACCTATCCCCAAGCGATCTTTGAAAAATTAATTTCTCATCGAACCTTAAAACGCATTGGTTTAACCTTAAAAAAAGACGGTATTGTCGCCTTATCGCAACTGAACGAACGCCTTTTTGAAATAGGCTTTGAACGGGTAGATTTTGTGACCGAGCCTGGAGAGTTTGCAGTACGAGGCGGTATTATTGATGTATTTTCATTTGCCTACCAGCACCCCTACCGGATTGAGTTTTTTGACGATACCATTGAACGCCTTTCTAGTTTTCATGTAGAAGATCAACGTTCAGTAGCAGCCTATGATACAATCGAAATTTTACCCGACACCTCCAATCTAGAAACAACGGATCAACGAAGAACCATACTGGAATTTTTTCCTTCCAACAGCAGCTTTCTCTTGGGCAATTTGGATAAAATTACCGATCAGCTTAAAACGTTTTACAACAAAGCCAAAAAAGCCTATGCTTCAGAGGGTGTGGAATCTCAATACCCTCCAGAAACACTGTTCGTACATCATGAAGAATGGATAAAAGACTGTAAAAAAAAATCAATCTTGCTTTTGGAACGGACCGATCAAGTTGAAATTAGTCGCCAAATTTCTTTTAAACAAAGTCCTCAGCCAGCATTCAATAAAAAGTTTGATCTCCTGATTGATTACCTCAATAAAAACAATGAAAAAGGGTATAAAAACACCTTGTTTTGTAGTCATGAACAACAGGCTAAACGCTTTCACGACATCTTTCAAGAACAAGAGCAGGTTGTTCATTATACTACACAAACACTTCCTATTTATCAAGGTTTCGAAGATATTGAAGCTCAATGGTCCTGCTTTTCAGACCATCAAATTTTTGAACGTTATCACAAATTTCGCTTAAAGTCAGATTCCACCAAAAAACAGGCGTTGAGCCTAAAAGACCTCACTCAAATGGAGGTTGGAGATTATGTAACCCATATCGACCATGGGATCGGTAGATTTGGAGGACTACAAAAAATTGATGTAGAGGGCAATGCACAAGAAGCCATTAAATTAATTTACGGAGAACGTGATATTTTATATTTGAGCATCCACTCCCTCCACAAAATTAGTAAGTTTAATGGTAAAGATGGAGCTGTTCCAAAATTGTATAAGCTCGGATCTAAAGCCTGGAAGGCACTTAAACAAAAAACAAAGAAACGAGTAAAAGAGATCGCCTTTGATTTGATCCAACTGTACGCTAAACGCAGACAAAAAATTGGGTTTGCCTATGATCCAGACAGTTATTTACAGTGGGAACTAGAAGCTTCATTCTTGTATGAGGACACTCCCGACCAAGAAAAAGCAACAGTTGCCATCAAAAAGGATATGGAATCAACCCAACCTATGGACCGTCTGGTTTGTGGAGATGTAGGCTTTGGGAAGACGGAGGTTGCAATTCGCGCAGCTTTTAAAGCTGTAGACAATAGTAAACAAGTTGTGATTTTAGTTCCTACCACCATACTTGCGTTTCAACATTTTAAAACTTTTTCTTCAAGACTCAAAGACCTACCAGTTCGTGTAGATTACCTTAACCGTTTCCGTTCTACCAAAGACAAAAATCGAATCTTGGGCGATCTTAGTGAGGGAAAGATTGATATTCTTATCGGTACTCACCAATTAGCCAATAAGAATGTACAGTTTAAAGATTTAGGCCTATTAATAGTGGATGAAGAACAAAAATTTGGGGTTGCAGTAAAAGAAAAAATTCGTTCGCTTAAAGCCAATATCGATGTGCTGACACTTACTGCAACACCGATTCCAAGAACTTTACAATTTAGTTTAATGGCTGCGCGAGATTTGTCTGTCATTGCAACTCCTCCGCCCAATCGCTATCCTATAGAAAGTGAAGTGGTTCGATTCAATGAAGTACAGATACGAGACGGAATTCTTTATGAACTCCAACGAGGGGGACAAGTTTATTTTATTTATAATCGTGTTGAAAACATCAAAGAAATTGCAGGATTAATTCAACGCTTAATCCCTGATGCAAGAGTGGGTATAGGCCACGGACAAATGGAGGGCAATAATCTGGAAAAAACCTTATTGGGCTTTATGGAAGGAGAATTTGATGTTTTGGTTGCCACAACCATCATTGAAAACGGACTGGATGTTCCCAATGCCAATACCCTATTTATTCACAATGCCCAAAATTTTGGGCTGAGTGATTTGCACCAAATGAGAGGCCGTGTAGGTCGGAGTAATAAAAAAGCTTTTTGTTATTTCTTAACTCCACCATTGAGTGCTATGAGTAGTGACGCTCAAAAGAGAATACAAACCATTGAACAATTTTCAGCCTTGGGTTCAGGAATACAAATTGCGATGAAAGATTTAGAAATTCGTGGTGCTGGAGATTTACTAGGAGGAGAGCAAAGTGGATTCATCAATGAAATTGGATTTGAAACTTATCAAAAGATTCTTCAAGAAGCCATAGACGAATTGAAAGAAAATGAGTTTAAAAGTCTGTACCAAGAAGAAGAAAACGATAGTTTTAAAACCTATGTTAAGGAAGTGCAAATCGATACTGATTTAGAAGTATATCTTCCTGATGATTACATCAATATTGTAAAAGAACGCTTAGCCCTTTATCAAAAACTCAGTACACTTAAAACTCAAGAGGAGCTCAATGATTTTGAAAACCAACTCATTGATCGTTTTGGACCCATGCCAGAAGAAGCCATTGAACTTATTGAGAGTGTTCGCTTAAAATGGGTAGCTACCCAGCTTGGAATGGAGCGCCTTTTAATAAAAAAGAATAGCTGTATCTGCTATTTTGTAGCGGACCAGCAAAGCGAATTTTTCCAAACCGTTGGTTTTACCCATATTATTTCCCAAGTTCAAAACAATCAAGAACGCATGACACTTAAAGAAAAGAATACAGCACAAGGGCTAAAATTACTTTTAAGAATTGATCATATACAACGGATGCAAACAGCTAAGGAACTTCTTGAAAAACTTGTCTTGCCTACAACAACTTCAAGTTCTTAATCACTGTAAACGCAGTGTTGACCTGATCTTCGTGCATGAGTATTGTAAACTCATTGGAGGTCGAAATGACTTCGTTGATATTGACACCTTCCCATGATAAACGTTGGAAAATAAAATAATAAATCCCTGGAATGGTTACGTTTTCCGAAGGTAACTTCATCGTTATGGAAGATAGATTTTCAGTCTTAGAACAACAGGTTTCCTCCTTAAACAATTCGTCAACTAGAGGAGCAATGTCCTGACTTACAATGATATTACTCTCTGAAACTCCTCGGGAAGAAGTGTAAAAAACTTCCTTTTTTTGTTCTATTTCTTTTAACAGATTGGACTGTGCAACCAGAAGACTTTCTGAAATTAGAAAACTGTAATCCACCAAAGAAGAACGAACGGTTATGTCCCCAAGATTCTTTAAGACTTTTATAATTTGCTTGGTCTGAACAAAATCTGCTGTATCTGAAATTCGCTTCAACGCCATGACAATAGCTCCCGGTTTTACAGGTTTCTTTGTGCGCTCCTCAATATCGTCTTGAATGTTTCTGGCTAGCGAAGTCAAATTGATAATCCCATCGGAAAGGGCTGAAGAAAGGTAGGGTTTGGTTTTAATATACTCTACTACCGTTGCGGCAATTGTTTTCATGTATTTAGTATTTACTTTTAGTGGTTACCTGATCTTATTGACAATTAAAAATCTTTTTATGTAACAAAAGTAATTATTTAAAACAAAATGTTAAATTTAAAACATCACTCCCAGGCATAAAAAGCATTTTTGATGTGTTTAATATTCCATTTTTCTTCTTTTTTGACAATACCAATTACATCAAACCGCACTTCCAAATTCAAACCAGTCTGTTCTATGTAATGATCTACCACAGAGACTAATAATTTAATTTTTTTGGAAGAGATAAAGCTTTCGGGAGTACCAAAAAAGTCCGTACTCCTTGCTTTTACTTCAACGCAGATTAACTTTTGCTTTTTTTTCATCAGCAGATCCACTTCTGCATGACCGTATCGATAGTTCTTCTCCAAAAGGGTGTATCCTTTGTCAAGCAGGAAGGTCAGGGCTTTTTCTTCGGCTTTATCCCCAAACAGATTGTGTTGAGCCATGGTTTTTGATTTAGGGTGTGAATTAAAGATACAATCCAGACGGTTATATAAGGACAAGATTTACGTATTTTTGAATAAATTTATTTTCATGCCAAAACGTTATACTGTAACCGCTGCCCTTCCCTACACTAACGGTCCCATTCATATTGGCCACCTTGCTGGGGTATATATTCCTGCGGATATCTACAGTCGTTATTTACGAGGGCAAGGGAACGATGTAGCCTTTATTTGTGGTAGTGATGAACATGGAGTTGCCATAGCGTTGAAAGCTAAAAAAGAAGGCAAGACTCCGCAGCAAATTATCGATCAATACGATCAACTTATTCGAACTTCCTTTAGTGATTTTGGTATTGCGTTTGATCATTATTCTCGTACCTCTCGGAAAATTCATCATGAAACCGCACAAGAGTTTTTTAAAATTCTATACGATAAAGGAATTTTTGAAGAAAAAGATTCAGAGCAATTATTTGATCCAGAGGCACAACAGTTTTTAGCGGACCGATTTGTAACTGGAACCTGCCCAATTTGTCAAAATCTTGAAGCTTATGGCGATCAATGTGAAAGCTGTGGAAGCAGCCTGAGTGCAACAGAATTGATACAACCCAAATCTACTTTAAGCGGTGCTCAACCCGTTCTTAAAAAAACAAAACATTGGTACCTTCCGCTCAATCAATTTGAAGGTTTTATCAAAGACTGGATCTTGGAAGGACACCAAGGCGATTGGAAACCCAACGTTTACGGACAAGTAAAATCATGGGTTGACAACGGATTGCAGCCGCGTGCAGTAACTCGAGACCTTGACTGGGGAATCGCTGTACCTGTTGCCGGAGCTGAGGGTAAAGTGCTTTATGTTTGGTTTGATGCCCCCATTGGATATATTTCTTCAACCAAAGAATGGGCTGAATCAAAAGGAGTAGATTGGAAACCTTACTGGTGTGATGAAGACACACAGTTGATCCATTTTATAGGAAAAGATAATATCGTTTTTCACTGTATCATTTTCCCTGTAATGCTCAAAGCTTCTGGGCGATATATCCTTCCTGAAAATGTCCCTGCTAATGAATTTTTAAATTTAGAAGGACAGAAAATTTCAACTTCTAAAAATTGGGCGGTTTGGCTGCATGAATATCTTGAAGAATTTCCTGATCAGCAAGATGTATTACGCTACGTTTTAACAGCTAACGCTCCAGAAACTAAAGACAACGATTTTACTTGGGAAGAGTTTCAAGCTCGAAATAACAACGAATTAGTAGCAATTTTTGGAAACTTTATTAACCGAGTGATGGTTTTAAGCCACAAATATTACGATGGATATGTACCTGAATCAGGAAAGCTATTCAAAGAAGATCTAAACGTTTTAGAAGAAATGGCCCAACTCCCAAAAAAAATTGGGTTTTCCATCGAAAACTACCGCTTTAGAGAAGCCAGTCAAATACTAATTAGTTTGGCACGTATGGGTAATAAATATCTGGCAGATGCAGAACCTTGGAAATTGATTAAAACAGACCCAGAACGGGTAAAAACGATCATGAATACAGCACTTCAGATTTCAGCGGGTTTGAGTATTCTTAGCCAACCTTTACTTCCCTTTACTTCGGTAAAACTAAAGAAGATGTTAGGTTTAGATTCCAAAATACTGAATTGGAATGCCGTTGAGACAAAAGAGACTTTAATTGAACCCCAACATCTGTTGGGAAAAACGTCCTTATTATTTCAGCAAATAGACGATTTACAAATGGACGCCCAGCTTAATAAACTTAAAGCTTCTGCTCTGGATAAAGAGCAAGAAGAACAAAGTTTAACTCCCCTGAAGCCAACTACTTCATTTAAGAATTTTGAATCCCTAGACCTTCAAATTGCTGAAATAATCCAGGCCAAAAAGGTAAAAAAAACGAAGAAATTAATGGAACTTACCCTTCGCTTAGGAAAAGAAGAGCGAACTGTTGTCTCAGGAATTGCCGCCGACTTTGAAGAAGCCGAACTGATTGGAAAAAAAGTAACCCTACTTGCTAATTTAAAACCGAGAACACTTAAAGGAATTGAAAGCCAAGGGATGATTCTTTTAGGAGAAAACAGTAAGGGAAATTTTGTTTTTGTAGGTCCGGAAGACAAAACGGTTGCATCAGGAACTTCAATACATTAGGAGCTTATCAATACTGTACCGATAGCATACCATCCTATTTACAAGCTTCCTTTACCGGAGAACCATCGTTTTCCTATGGATAAATATGAATTATTACCCCAGCAACTTATTCTTGAGGGTACCTCTAAGAAAGAAGATTTCTTTCAACCGCATTCCGCATCCTTAGCGCATGTTCTTCGAGTACATGATCCTGACTACGTCGAGCGCCTTACATCTTTAGAATTGACAAAAAGTGAAGTTCGAAAAATTGGATTTCCTCTCAGTAAAGAATTGGTACAAAGAGAATTTATCATCGCAGGAGGAACGGTAAGGGGATCCGAAAAAGCATTAGAAACTGGAATTGCTATGAATATTGCCGGAGGGACCCATCACGCCTTTCGCGCTCATGGAGAGGCTTTTTGTTTGTTAAACGATCAAGCCATCGCTGCTCAATACCTTCTAGATCAGCATAAGGCCAATCAAATTTTAATCTTGGATCTGGATGTACATCAAGGCAATGGTACTGCTGAAATTTTTAAACACCATCCTTCTGTTTATACCTGTTCGGTTCATGGTGCTAAAAATTACCCCTTTAGAAAAGAGGAAAGTGATCTTGATCTTGCGATGGAAGACCAAACCCAGGATGAATTCTATTTGAAAAAAATCAATGAATTACTTCCAAATTTAATAGATCAAGTTCGTCCTGACTTTATTTTTTACCTCAGCGGCGTAGATATTTTGGGTACAGATAAATTAGGTCGTTTAAACGTAAGCCTTGAAGGATGTCGAAGGCGCGATCAACTCGTTTTTGAAATGTGTTTCGCTAAGGGAATTCCTGTACAATGTAGTATGGGAGGTGGATACTCCAAAGACATCAATATCATTGTAGAGGCACATGCAAACACCTACCGTGAAGCAGCAAAATTATACTTTTAAGAACGCCAGGTTTGGCTTTTCATTTCCAACGCAGCAATAACGATATCCTTTCGACTCACTTGGCCTACTAGTCGTTTGTTTTCCATCACTGGATATCGTCTTCTACTACTTTTAGAAAACAACGCCGCCGCGTCAAAGACGCTGGTATTGGCTTCAATAGTATCGACTTTTTTAGTCATGAAATGAGCTACTGTTTTATCTAAAATGGGAAGATTAAAATAACGACTGTCTGAAATTTCTTTCATACAATCAGCCTCTGATATGACCCCTACCAATTGCCCGGAATGGTCCACTACAGGACCTCCAGAAATTCTGTGCTTGATGAACGCTCTCATTACCTCATGAATAGACTGCTCCGGTGAAAAAATGACCAGTTGAGTTGTCATAATATCAGACACCGTTAATTTGCTGGGAGTAACCCTTACTTTTTTGGCTCGTTCTCCTTGAAAACTTTTTATAGGCATAAGCTGTTGGTTTTAAGTCTTTTAAATATAGCTTTTTTTATTCAATTTTAAAAACACGCGAAAAATGAGCTGAAATAAGAAAAATATAGCTGTAATTTTGTGAAAAATCTAGATGTGAATCAAATAGGAATATTAGGATGTGGCTGGCTAGGAACACAACTGGCGTCTAGACTCCATTCACTGAAGTGGAATATAAAAGTTACTAAAACAACAAATGAGGGGGTTGTAGCGCTTCAAAAATTAGGGTTTGAAAGTTACCGTATTGCTTTGTCAGAAAATTCTCTAGAAGGTGATCTCACTTTTTTTGAAAACTTGGATCAACTCCTAATCTCTATACCTCCAAAAAGAGATTCAAATGATCGTTTCAGTGAAAAAATAGACTATTTGATCAACTCCGATAAAATAAAATCCAACTGTAGAGTTATTTTTTTGAGTAGTACTTCAGTTTATGGAAAAAGAGAAGGAATATTTAATGAGGTTAGCACTTTATCCCCTGAAACAGATGCTGCGCGTCACTTAGTATTAAGTGAAAAATTGATTCAGAATTCATCTAATCCTAGTGTGATAGTCAGATTAGGTGGTCTTACAGGCAAGAATCGGAACCCCATTTTTCAACTTCATAAGAAAGTAATTCCCAATCCAGAAGGGGTAATTAATTTTATTCATGAAATTGATGCGGTTGAAGGTATTTTCAAACTTTTGTCTTGTATCGAAGTTGAAGGCGTTTTCAATCTAGTAAGTCCTCATCATCCTAAAAGGAAAGACTACTATTTACAAATGGCAAAAAAATACAATCTCTCTCCTCCTGAATTCACTAAAGTTAATCCTTTGATAGAGCGTCGAATTGAAGCTTCAAAAATACAAGAACTGACAGATTTTGATTATCTCGTTGATAATTTGTTAATATAAATTTTTAGTATTTTATTCTGACAGTCATTGAAATATGTACTTTGAAATAGTAATTATTCAATGTCAAAACAAAATCAATATATTGCCTTGTTAGAGAAAATTCTAACTCATTTAAAAAACTCAAAACTTGAGTATTTTAAAGCGTCAGACCATGCGATAAGTGCTGAAAAAAAACGCTTTTACAACCAACAAGGTTTACTCAGGAACCGATTTTTTCAAGATGTTTTAAGTGAATTTCAACGGTTGGGTATGACCTCTGATGACCTAGTGATCAGTCGCTTTAATTTTGATCAATTGTTAATATCTACAATTGACACCCTAAAAGCCCCTGCCATAGAAAAATGCCTTCTTGCAGATCAGGCCCTGCTTGAATTGTATTCAAAATTAAAAGAATTGGAATTCAGCAACCTGGATTTTGTTAAGCACACAGAGCTACTTGAAGAAGCCATTTCTCAAAACAAAGAGTGGATTTTAAGTTTTAATGTAAAAAGCACCGATTCCTTTTAGTCCTTATTCTCCGATTCTACTATGGTTTCAAAATCTTGATTTTCATCTTGAAGAGCAGCCATTCGTAAAACAAATCCATTGTAATATTCATATAACAAATTCAAAGACGGAATTAAAGAATCAGCTTTGTAATACTGAGTAAAATAACGTGCTTTTTGGATTTGCATTTCTACTAGTTTTAAACGGCTTTTGATTTGAGGTATTTCTAATTTTCTCGGTAAGGGGTTTGATCTTAATTCTTTAACTCGGGAAGAAAGAGCAATTAAATCAACTTCTATTCCATCAAAATTTAATTCTTTTAGTCGTTCCATCGATTCATGCAGCGATTCAAAACCTTCCCACTCCTGAAGTTCATAGGCCTCTAAAAACGCTTCGGGATAAGGGGTTAATTTAAGGGTGGGCAGATTCAATGAGTCCAATTCAATTTCAGTAGTATCGGATGCTGTCAGTGCTTTGTTGCTGTTTTTATTCGTACATGACGAGATGAATACAAGCAATAGTAAAACAAGAATTTTTTGATTGTACAACTGATCCATTTAAAGTCCTATTGAATTGATTTTAATCAAAAGTATGGTAAAGAATAAGAATTGAAGAATGTACAGATGAAAAGGATAGGCTCCTTCAACCTCAATCTTCCATTTGTGAAAAGCTATATGGAGTGGAAGTGCCACCAAAGCCCATCCTACGTAATTATGAAAAGAGGCTACTCCATCAACAAACGTCCAGAAATCTAAAACTGGAGCAATGGGTTCCATTACTAAATCCAAGGTTAACATGAGACCAACCCCGATCAAACATTTAAGCCAGAAAGAATCTGTAAAAAAACGAGCGATACTCCCTGTGATAAAAACCAATATGCACCAATTGATTCCTATAAGCAAAGGAACCTCCATGAGTTTTAATCCCAATACAGAACCGTAGCTGTACTCCCCAAAAATAAAGCCGTATTTTACTCCCAATATTTCTGCTGCCATGCCCACTAAAAAACATACTACAATCAAAAAAAAAGCGCTTTTATTTCGCTTTAAATTAATCAAAAGCAAGGAAAAACTTAAAATTAAATTAATGGGAGTTGCTCCAATAAACCAAGAAGCCTCACTGTATATAATTCCTATAATACCAGATACGTGAAACAACCAAATAATGAAAATGGATATATTTTGTTTTGTAAGAAACGCTCTATAGCTCATTAACTTGCTTTCGGGATCAGTTCATCGACAATTTTAGCTGAGAGCAAACACAAAGGAATTCCTCCTCCAGGGTGTACACTCCCTCCACAAAAATATAGGTTTTTTATACGATTGGAAAAATTTGGATGCCGTAAAAAGGCTGCCATTGAGTTGTTGCTCGAAGCGCCATATAGAGCACCCAGATGAGATTGAGTTTTCTTTTGAATTTTGGGTGGAGTGAGCACCTCCTCACATTCAATTAAAGGCTCGATAGGTGTTCCAAGTTCTTTTGATAATTTCGAAAGTATAAGTCCCTTTAATTTTATTACCATCGCATCCCAATCTTGTCCATGGTCTGCCGGTGTATTAATCATAACAAACCAATTTTCAGAACCCTTAGGGGCGTCTGAAGGAATATCCTTGGAGGTTATATTGATATAAATTGTGGGATCATTACAAACCGTATGATGCTCAAAAATGGCTTTAAACTCTTCTTGATAATCATCAGAAAAAAAGATATTATGCAGCTCTAATTCAGAAAAAGACTTTTGAATGCCCCAATAAAAAATTACGGCAGAACTGGATCGTTCTTGATTGAGTATCTTACTGGGAGATTTTAGGTGGGGTAATAATTTCTTATAAGTAGGGTGAATATCCATATTGGAAACTACAATATCTGTTTTAAAAAATTCTGAGTTGGCCAACACCCCTTCAACTTCTTTTGAACCCACTTTAATCTCACTAACAGGTGAATTAAAATGAAAATCAACTCCAAGAATTACAGCCAACTCATAGAGTGCCTGGGTAATAGAGACCATTCCTTTTGTAGGAACAAAAGTTCCATAATGTCCTTCCAAATGCTGAATTAAAGTCATTATCCCTGATGTTTGAAAAGGGTCAGAACCGTTGTATGTGGCGTAACGATCGAAAAGTTGAATTAACTCAGGGGATGAAAAAGTTTCTTCATTGACCTGATGTAAACTTTTAGGAAGTTCCAAAACACCAAGATTCGCAAGTGCCTTTAAAGTTGCAGGTGAAAGGTAGGTTTTTAGTTTGTGTAATGACTTTTCTAAAAAAAGAGAATGAGTTAAGTTGTATTTTTTATGAGCTTTATTTAAATACTTTTCTACCTTTTCTTTTGGTTCATTAAAGACCCTTTCTGTTTCTTTCAAAAATAGATCTCGATCAGCATATGCTCTAAATTTTTTTTTGTCGGACCAAAAGTAGTGGCACGCAACCTCTTTTTTCTTGTACTCAAAATGGGCTTTGGGATCTACGCCCGCCAGGTCAAAAAGTTGGGTTACAAAATGTGGCATAGTAAACAAGGATGGGCCTGCATCAAAACGATAGCCTTCAAGTTCAAAGGCAGATAATTTTCCGCCTGGATAGGCATTTGCTTCAAAAACCATCACACGGTAGCCTTTAATTGCTAGTCGAATACTGGTTGCGAGACCAGCTATTCCAGCTCCAATCACAACGGCACTTTTCATTCGCTCAATTTTTTGGTAACATCTGAAAGTAAATAAAATCTGGAAAACAGGTCCTCCTTATACCATTTCTTTTCTCTTGTTTTTTGAACAATTTTGGCGTGTTGAGCGCCCTCATAAGCAAACGTTTTTACCGCCTCAAAATTATCCCATATACTTACTGTTGCTTGTTGTATGAAAGGCCATTCTCCGATTCCTTTGAAATAAGAAACCCCTTCGGCTTGTTGTATCGCTCTACTTGCAGCAGGTACTGACCTCCAGAAGGAAAGCAATCTACTCCATCTTAAAGTAGCTCTAGTTATTATTACTGCTTTATGTGTTGCGGGTTCATTTACATCCTGTTTGGTTTCTATATTTTTAAACGGGTTTGAACCGCTCCACTTTCCATGACTTTTTACTGGCTTTAATACTAAATCACGTTGGAGGTAAGAACGTTGTTTATATTCTAAAAAAACAGGGTGTTCCTCAAGACATTTTTGATAATCAGATGCGTCATCCCAAACACCTAAAAAAGCATATGTTGAAAAATCAGGCCATAGACTAAACCCGTCACCTCCTCCTGTTCCAAGAAATTTATAAAATTGAAGCCCTTTAATATTATTCATTAAAAAACCAACGGTTCCCATTTGCTTAAATGCCCAAAATTTATTTTTGCTAAAAGAAAAAAAAGTTAATGTAGTGACTGCTGGCATTTGAGTGAAAATAAAATTCGTTCGTCTCTAAGATAATTCAAATTTTGAGGGGAAAAGAAGATTTTTGAGAAAAGAAAAACGTCTCTGTATTGGATTTTAGAATTTAACTTATGGAAGTAATCTTACAGAGACGTTTGTAACCAAATTGAATTTAAACTTGTTTAAAGATATATAAAAAAAGTTGTACGGTTTAGAATTTAGACTCTGTTTTTTCAGATTAATGTGATAAAATTAACTCGTAAATTAACCGAATTTTAATTATTTTGCTGTTTGTCAGAAAGTTATGTTTTTAATGTAAATTATTTATATAGTAAAAAAGTTTGTATTTTAATTTTCTTAAAAAAACATAAAATGAAGAAAATTAATAGATTTGATATATTTATCTATATACTGATCATTGGGAATATCATCGCAATGATTTTAGAGTCACATGAATTTATACAAAATCAATTTTCTCAATTCTTCTATTATTTTGAATTGATTTCTATTCTAATTTTTTCATTTGAATACATTTACAGAATTGTTGTTAATTATAAAGAAAGTGGATGGGTTGGAATTAAAAATTACGTCTTTAGTTTTTTTGGATTCATTGATTTAATCTCCATTCTCCCCTTTTACCTGAAACAATTTGTCCTGTTAGACGGACGTTTTTTCAGAATCCTTCGATTATTTAGGCTAACTAGAGTGTTTAAATTGGGAAGGGATAGCAAATCCTTGAAGTTATTCATTAAGGCTTTATCGGCTGTAAAGAATGAATTGAAATTTACTTTATTTCTATCTATTTTGACCATTCTCTTTTCTGCTTCTGCAATCTACTTTTTAGAAAATAAAGCGCAGCCAGAAGTGTTTTCAAGTATCACCGCCTCTGTTTGGTGGGCAACGGTTTCACTAGCTACTGTAGGTTACGGAGATATAGTACCTGTAACTATTTGGGGTAAAATTTTTGCTTCCATTATTTCCTTAGTAGGAATTGGGATTGTGGCTATTCCTACGGGAATAATTAGTGCCTCTTTTGTAGAAGAAATACAAAATTCTAAAAAGTAATTTTTTAAAGTTGGATTAATTTGCTTACTTGTAATCAAATAATCTCCATGAAAAAAAGCATCTACACCCTAATCGTATTTTTTTGCATCCTTAGCTCAACCATATTGGCTCAAAGCCCTGTTGCTGGAAAAAATATTTTGATCGTATATGGTGGATGGGAAGGACATAAACCCGAAGTTTTTGCTAAAAAAATTGCTTCTTGGCTTGAAGAGCATCAAGCCAATGTAATACGCTCTCAAAGCACCTCATCCTATACCGATAAGACATTGATGGATTCATTGGATTTAGTCATCCAGCATATAACAATGAGCCAAATGAGCGGAAGAGAATCAAAAGGATTAAGAAATGCTATTGCAGCTGGTGTAGGGCTTGCTGGATGTCACGGAGGCTTAGGTGATTCTTTTCGAAATGATACTGCATATCAATATATGGTTGGGGGTCAGTTTGTAAATCACCCCGGGGGTAGTGTGAATTATAAAGTAAAAATCTCAAATACAGAAGATCCTATTACTGAAGGAATAAATGATTTTGAACTCAAAACAGAACAATATTACATGCATGTAGATCCAATCATTGACGTTCTTGCAACAACCACTTTTAGTGGAGAAAACGACCAATGGATAACTGGAGTCAAAATGCCTGTAGTCTGGAAAAAACCTTATGGTAAAGGTCGTGTATTTTACTCTGCGCTAGGTCATTCTGAAGATATCTTCGAAATCCCTGAGGCTTGGAACTTGATCACTCGAGGAATAGAGTGGGCAGTAAAATAAATCTAATCCCTTTTTAATAATTTCTTTTTAACCCTTTATTTTCGGTTATCTTTGTAGGATTATGAAAAAGAAAATTGCGATACTAGGTTCGGGTTTTTCCTCGCTCTCAGCTGCTTCTTATCTCGCCAAAGCGAATTATGAGGTTCATGTTTTTGAAAAAAACAGTACCCTTGGTGGAAGGGCAAGACAACTTAAAAAAGACGGATTCACCTTTGACATGGGACCCTCATGGTACTGGATGCCTGATGTTTTTGAATCATTTTATAATGACTTTGGAAAAACAACCAGTGATTTATATGAACTTGAGAGATTAGACCCAGGGTATCAGGTAGTTTTTGGTGAAAATGATTCAATCCCTATTGGAGACTCATTAGAAAAAATCTATGCCGTTTTTGAAAAGGAAGAGGCTGGAAGCAGTGCCAAATTAAAGCGTTTTATGTCTTCTGCAAAAGAAAATTATGATATCGCGATTAAAGACCTCGTTCATCGTCCTGGAATATCTCCTTTTGAGCTTGTTACACCTGTAACCATTGGAAAAATAAACTATTTCATCAGTAATATAAAAAGGGACGTTTACAAACAATTTAAAAGTCCAAAGCTGAGGCAAATACTCCAATTTCCCGTTCTCTTTCTAGGGGCTAAACCGTCAAATACCCCTTCCTTTTACAACTTTATGAATTGGGCAGATTTTGGTTTGGGTACGTGGCATCCAAAAAATGGAATGTATGGTATTGTAGAAGGAATGGTTTCTATTGCAGAGTCTTTAGGTGTAAAATTCCACACTGATGCGGCAGTAGAAAAGATTGAGGTGAATGAGTCTGGAAAAGCTCACGGAATTGTTGTTAACGGAAACTTCATCAGCGCAGATGTAGTTCTTTCAGGAGCGGATTACCACCATACCGAAACTTTACTTGACCAAAAATATAGAGCCTACAGCGAAAGCTATTGGGACAAAAAAGTTTTTGCTCCATCCTCTTTATTGTTTTATATCGGGTTGGATAAAAAAATAAATCATGTATATCATCACAACCTCTTTTTTGACGTTGATTTTGATACGCATGCAGAAGCCATTTACGACAATCCTAAATGGCCCGACAATCCACTTTTTTATGCCAATTTTCCTTCTGTTTCAGATCCTTCAATGGCTCCACAAGGAAAAGAAGCTTGTTTTTTATTAATTCCAATCGCGCCAGGTATAGACGACACCCCTGAATTACGGACTCATTATTACGACTTGGTTATGTCTCGTCTCGAAAAATTGACAGGTCAAAATTTAAAAAAGCATGTTGAGTTTATTGAATCTTTCTGTGTAAATGACTTTATAGAAGATTACAATTCTTATAAAGGAAATGCATACGGCTTGGCAAACACCTTGCTTCAAACGGCATTTCTAAGACCTAAATTAAAAAGCAAAAAAGTAACCGATTTATTTTTTACTGGACAACTGACAGTTCCAGGCCCAGGGGTACCTCCAGCTTTAATTTCAGGTAAATTAGTCGCAGAATTAATTACTGAATAAAAACTTAATCTTTGGGGTTTAATACCCACCAAATTATTTCTATTTCACTATCTCGTACAGCAATCACTGAATCTAACATTGCTGTACTTTCAATTAAAGAAGTTCTGTATTGCTGTAACTGCTCTTTCACACTCCACTCCCATAAATCGATCCTCTTATATAAGTTATATTTAATGAATTTATCTTTTTGAATATACGCTCTGTTTTCTATCCAAAATTCGTTGTAATCAACGTCAACCCATGGTAAGTCGTAAACCCATTTATTTGCTATTCGATCAACAAACTGCTGAACATATCGCTCCTCATTTTTACCCGTATTTTCAATCAAATATCTCAGTTCTGTGCCGTCATAAATTTCCGTCATCTTTAACCCAACTTCTTTGGGCATTAACCGAAAAGTTCCATCCAACTTTATTGCATCAAAATTTACTCTTGGAGGATCAAACGGATCTCTTTGAGTGTACATTCCCATTGGGGAAAAATAATATTTACCGCCTGGCTCTTCTTCATCCACTTGAAAATCAATAAAAATACTGTCGTTATCTTTATCCCATTTATCGTATTGCTTTTGATAGAGTTCAGTCACCCAATTAACCTGCTCTATATACGCCTCAGTGTAGGCTATCATCTTATCGATCTCTTCTCTTAAATTCATTAAATTTTCAATCCCGTCATTTCGATTGTCAGACTCGCCCCCCTGTTGCTCAATTCCAAAAGAAACCGTGACTCCAAAAACGAGGATTACAAACTCTACAATTGACTTTTTAAACCGATCAAAAAAATCTTTAATGTCAAATCGATCTCCTAGAGTGATTAAACGAAGAAACCAGTTTAATTTAGCTTTTTCAATCCCCGCAGAATTATTTGCATCGGCATATTCATCTCTGGAGATATACCCATCTTTATTCTTGTCAATTTTGTCGAAATCGTCTTTATTACTCATAAATCAAATATAATAGTGAGTAGAATACTGCTAATTTAAATAAAATTGAACGAACTAATAGCCAAGATTTTGTCTTTAACCTTTATCTTCAATTTGTTTAAAAGGAACTTTTGAATTAAAAATTTCCTTAAGTAATTTAAAAAGTACGCTTTCAAATTCTTTTAAAACAGCGGTATCAATTGAAAGTGGCTCTTTAACTTTACCTTGCTTTTGATGAACTGCTAAAAATTGATTGTCAAAATTCTTGAGCGGAATTATCCCAGAACACACCGTCTTGCTTTTTGATTTATTTTTTAATGCATAAGCATACAGCATAACCTGGAAGAGGGGTCCCTTTTTTGGAACACTAATCAAGTCTTCCCAATTGTTAAAACTTAAATCAGAAGGGGTAACAGTTCCTGTTTTATAATCTACAATCCTGGTAGTCCCATTTAAAGTATCTATACGATCTATTGTTCCCTTCAAAAAAATCTCTTGATTTAATTCAGGAATAAAAACAGCCTCATAAAATTTTTTCTCTAATCCTCTTATTATGATCTCATTTCCTTTTTTTACAAAGGCTCTTTCTCCTTCAATAAACTTTTTCAGTATCCGTGTTGTAACCTCAAAAATTAAGTAATTCTTTCCTGTAAAAAAGGATTCTTTTTGGTATTGTTTTTTAAAACTAGCGTTTACTTTTTCAGGAAGTATCGCCAACATATCTTCATAATCTTTATCTGCCAACACTTGATCTAAATAGGGTTTGTACAAGAGTTCTAAAACTTCGTGGATAATGGTTCCTTTTTCAGCTGCATTGATATCCATTTCAATTTCATCGTCTGGTTTAATTTTTAAAAGTCGCTGCTCATAAAACTGGTAGGGATTACGGATATATTGTGTTAACGAAGAAGGGGAAAAGCCTTGGACACCTACTTCGTATAGTTGATTCATCACTGCTTGCGTTTTTAGTACTTTTTTAGTGTCATTACTTTGCGCTTCGAGTTTAAAATTTAGATTTTTAAAACTCAGTTTGTGATTGGGTCTTTTAAAATATTCCAGCTGTATTAAAAATCGACTCTTTTCTCCTGAAAAAAGTCCTTCAGCAGCATCGTTATAAAACAAACTAATTCTTTTTGAACGTTGTAAAAGTCTAAAAAAGTGATAAGTATACAGATGATCTTGTTCAATAAAGGTGTTCAATCCAAACTTTTTTCGCACATCAAAAGGTATCCATGAAAAAGGCGTTTTACCGTAAGGTAGAATCCCTTCATTAACATGCGTTATTATGACGTGATCAAAATCTAAAACTCGTGTTTCTAAGACACCCATAATTTGAACCCCAGTAAATGGATCTCCTGAAAAGTCTAAGGTTTCACTATCCAGTAATTTCGTAAATACCAATTCCAGATCCTGTAGTTTTTTTAATTCAGGATTAGAGTCAGCCAGACTCAATACCTTTTCCCACAAAGCACTCATTTGAATTATACAGTGAATTTCAAGACTAGAAAACGCGCCTAAAACCATATGCTTTTTAATCATTTCAGTAAGTAAAAGCATTCGTTCTAAAAAGGAAGCGGTAGTTTCGAATGGTTTAAAAATAAGATCTCCTACTGCTGATTTTCCAAGCACAAGTTTGGAATTCAAATTTGATCTACGCTCAGCTTGCTGTTGTCTTATTATTTTTTTTAACGGTATTCCTGAAGCTTCCAAGAGCTTCAGAACTGTCCTTTCTTCTGCGATTGCATTCACGGTTGATAGCGTATAACTTCCGTCACTATTCGTTTTTAATAATTCGAAGAGTTTTAAAAATACTTTTACGGGTCCAAAGTTCTTTAATGGATATCCCATGGATGCATTCCAAGGAATCCCTTCCGAAGAGATGGACGTCAAGACGGGATGCAAAAGTCCTTCATCACCCAAAACGAGAACAATAGAGTCTTCTGGGTTTTTACGATAGGTCTCAATTGCAAGTTGGGCTGCAGCCTTGGCTTGAGACAGATTTTTACTTACGTTAATTATTTCAATTTGTTTACTGCTAGAAAAATGATTGGAAAATTGGGAAGTAAACTCTTGCTTTAAAAAAGTCCATTCTTTGACGTAAGTTCTAATGAAATGACCTGCGCTGTGGTAGGAGTCTTCATAAAAATGTTGATCCAAATCCCATAAAATGGCAGCTCTTTCTTCAGCAATTAATTCTTGTATAATTACTTCCTCTGCTTTTGTCAGTGCATTAAATCCAACGAAATAGTGGAAAGGAGGCGCCGATTGAATATAGTGTCCTAAATTTTGAGTCGCTTCTCTATACTGAAGTCCAGAATAGCCCAACTGTTCATTTTGGAGCTTGGTGTACAATTGATTATAATAGCGCGGAACCCTTTCTTGAAATTTAAAAAACTGTTTGCCTAAATCTCCCAATTTTTTTGGATCCCATTCCTCAATTTGTTCAACCGCTCCCATAAAACCGAAAATCAAATTGGCATCAACTAACTGTACATCTATTTCATTAAACTCTTGAAGAAGCGAGGGTGCCCAATTTAAAAATTGATTGAGGGTATTTTGTTCTTTTTCAGGGGTATGCTCTTGATATACTTTGTAAAAAGTGAAGAGAAGATTAATAGTTGAAACTTTCTCAATCCCCGATAACTCATTGATGAATTCCTCAATACTTAAAATTTCGGGTGCAAGAGACGGTCCTTCTAGTTGATTTTTTAATGCTTCTTTTAAGAATTTTATTGAGCGTTTACTCGGGACAACGATCCTGATCTGACTCAAATCATCATTTGAATCTATTATTTTTTTCGCGACGTCATTTAAAAAAGAGTGCATGGTTTAAATATTATAAAGCGGGATGTGTTTTGTAAACTTTCATAAATCAATTCATTCTCTGGTTTATCGAAACCACCTTAACTTTCTTTTCAATGTAAACTAATTTTGAAACTACATGTTGATAGCCAAGTGCTTTTAAAGCTTCCGCATAAACCTCAACTTGTTTTTCATCCTCAGGCTTAGGAGTTCCTGTTTTATAATCTAAAATCGTTGCTCTACCATCTTGTGAAATATTAATTCGGTCAGGCCGTAAGGTTGGCCCGTTCGGAATGAGAATCTCCTGTTCACAAAGTACTCGATCTTTCCCTTCAAAATACGCTTTCAACTCTGGATGCTTTAGTATTTGATTTACTGTTTCTCTTAACTCTTGCATGAGTTGTTCCGTAAGTGCTTTAGAATTAAATTCCTCTTCCAAAACCTCCGTAAACATCTCTTTATCAGTAATTTTCGCTAAAATCTCATGGATATACAAACCTTTTTCTTGTGCTATCAAGACCTCTTCGGAAGGGCTTGAGGGAATGATTAAATTTTCTTTCCATTGGTTTGAAACCCCTAGATAAACGTGGAGTTCATTCTCCTTATTTGTATCTTCTTTTTTTGAATTCACTGCTTCTGGGGTTCCCAATTCAAAAGGTGAATTTTCATCCAACTTCTTCCCTTGTGATCTAGCAAACGAAGCAAATAAATCTGCATAGGTTTTTGTCCCACCTTCCTTAGCTGCCTGAGTCACAACATAAAGGTGATGTTTAGCTCTAGTCATAGCGACATAAAGCACATTTAAGGCATCCAGCTCTTTGGCCAGCAATTGCTCTTTGTAAAGAGCCTCTGCCTCACTCCCATAAAGGGGTAATTGACTAGAAAAGTTGAACCATCCCCATTGAATATTCGATACGCTAGAATTTCGGAAAGAATACCAAATCTTCTCTCTAACATTTGGATGAAGTGAGGTGTCCATAAAGGGTAAAATAACAACGGGGAATTCTAATCCCTTCGCTTGATGAATAGTCATTACACGAATTGCATTGGTCCGCTCAGGAGTGGATAAACGAAGCTTTTCTGACTGCGTCTCCCAATGAGATAAATAATCTGAAAGTGAAGCACCCTTTTTTCTAGAAAATTCAAAGACATCCTCCAAAAAAGTCAAAATGAAGGGATTGTTAGAGTCAAGAAGGGGAAAAGATGTAATTATGAAATCAACAGACTCAATTAAAGAACGTCCAAGGAGTTTTTTAGGATTGTAACTTGAGCTTGATATTTTATTGAGTTGATTAAAAAAATCAATACTTGGAAGATGTATTAAATCACTAATAATACTGTGATAATCTCCTTGTTTGTTGTCCTCAAATTTCCAGAATTCATCAAAAATAATTTTGTGCTGAGTAGCACTATTTGGTCGAATTGAGAGTTTGAGTACTGCAAGTATAGTTTGAACCTGACTTGAATTTCCGACTGCTAGAGAATCAGAGGAAAGAATATTATACCCTTCAGCAATCAAGCCCTCACCAATAGCAACTGATTGTTTTTTTACACGAACCAATACCGCAATTTCTCTTTCCTCAAACTGATGCTCTATTGCCTGCTTGATTGCTGAAATAGTTTCTGTAATATAAAGTGAAACGTTATCTTCCTTATTTCCTCCTTGTGGAATCGCTTTTAACTGGACAAAGCCTCCTTTATTTTTTAATTGCTGTTGGCTTTCATCTCCATAAATTGATTGAATTTCAGGAGTAGTTAAAACAGTTGTCAAAAAAGAAAAAAAACTGTTGTTAAACGATACAATTGCAGCATCAGAACGGTAATTGACTTCCAAGCGTTTTACCCAAGGTTCTATCTGAAATGGCTTTGATTGTTTTTTCAAAAGTTGAATAAACTGCATAATATCACCCCCTCTCCATCGATATATGGCCTGCTTAGGGTCTCCCACTAAAACAAGTGATCCTTGTTCACCAGACAATGATTCAGACTCAAGTGCATTCCCGATCAAAGGCACTAAATTGGCCCATTGGAGTGATGAGGTGTCTTGAAATTCATCTAAGTAATAATGGCGGTAACGTTCACCCAAACGAGCGTAAATATAGGGTGCATCTTCTGCTTGAACCAACGAACTGATTTTGTGATTGAACTCTCCAAGAAGCCTGATTTCTCTTTCATTTTGAAGTACTTCTAGTCCTTGCTCAATTTGCTGCAAGATCAATCTAGGGGTCCAATATTTGAGTGTTTTCTGAATCAGTAAGTAAAAGCCAACCTTTTTTTTAATACTTAAAAACAACGAAAGTAACTGAGGTAGTAAATGCTCTATCGTTTGCTTTTTTGAAGCAGCAGTGCTTTTTTTATATATGGGAATTACTCCTTCCAGCATGGCTTCAAGTTGGTTCCCGTAAAGTTTTTCATAAAACCCTTGACGAAGAAGATCTAAGTGTTTATGTATAATTTGACGTGTAAAATCTTCAGGTTCTAAATCATATTCTTGAAGTAGTTGAGTGAACTCAACAATTGTGTTTTTAATCAGAACTTCTGTTTCTTTTAATACATTTTTTAGTTGCTCTTGGTCTTTACTATGAGTCTCTCTGTCTTTTTCTTTAAGATCTGCTAGAGGTATCCGGTCATTTTCATTGAGTAACAAGGCTGCAAAGTCATCCAAATCTGTTTGAACATCCCAACTCATTCCTTGTCGAACTTTAGAAAGGCTCAACTCAAGAAGTAACTGAGTGATAAATTCATCTTCACCAATTTGGTCAATAATGGATCGCACAACCTGATCCAAAATACTTTTAGAGTCAAGTACTACCTCAAATCCTTGAGGCAATTCAAATTCCTTGGCAAACGTTCGAACAATTCTGTGGGTAAACTTATCAAGGGTAATGACATCAAAACTGCCATATTCAAGCACAATATTTCTCAACATCGTTTTAGCTCTTTGGGTGAGTTCTTCAGTGCCTATTCCTAAATCCTGAGCAAGTTGATTTCGCAATTCAACTTCCTGAGTACTGGTTTTAGTCAGGTCATTTAAGGCTTCTAATATTCTTGCCTTCATCTCGTTCACCGCCTTATTCGTAAATGTTAATGCCAACATTTGTCGGTAAGGACGTGCACTTTTTTCGCCAAGAAGTTCCTTTAGATAGTACAAAACCAGGGTGTACGTTTTCCCTGATCCCGCAGCAGCATTAATGATATGAAAATTGGATTGACTCATGATAGTGGATCCCTTTTTAAAAGTAATGCTTTTCAAAACTTAGCCTCCTATTAAGAAAAGAAATTTTAATTTTGTATAAACTTTTAAATAAAAAATTATGGCTTTTGAATTACCCGCTCTATCATATGCATACGATGCCTTAGAGCCCCATATTGATGCACGTACTATGGAAATTCACCACAGTAAACATCACAATGGGTATACCACTAAACTGAATAGTGCTATTGCGGACACCGCTTTGGCAGATCAATCCATTGAATCTATTTTAAACAATTTAGATCCTGAAAATAAAGCAGTTCGAAACAACGGTGGTGGTTTCTTTAATCATCGACTATTTTGGGAAATTATGTCTCCAAACGGTGGTGGACTCCCCTCAGGAAAATTAGCTGCAGCAATAGATGCTGAATTTGGAAGTTTTGAAAACTTCAAAACAGCTTTCGCTGATGCAGCTGCAACACAATTTGGTTCAGGATGGGCTTGGCTTTGTGTACACAAGGATGGAAGTGTTAAGGTTTGTGCTACAGCAAACCAAGACAATCCACTAATGCCAGGAATTGGTTGTGGAGGGACTCCTATTTTAGGAATAGACGTATGGGAACATGCTTACTATTTAAACTATCAGAACCGTCGTCCAGATTACATTAATGCATTTTTTAATGTGATTGATTGGAATAAGGTTGAATTGTTCTTTGAGAAAGGGATTTAAAAAGAAAATAAAAATAAAAAGGAGGAATAAATTCCTCCTTTTTGCCCCAAATCTTACCATGAACTTAACCTACTTATGTTCTGGTGATTCAAATATGAACTAACTGGCAGCATCTGCTCAATTAATTCGATAAAGTGTTGTTTTTATAGATTAATGGTTCTAATACGCTCTTTTGTCATTCTTTTCTACAAAATTCACAAAAGCTTTATTTACAACTCTACGTCCTCCTGGGGTTGGATAATTTCCGGTAAAATACCAATCTCCAAGATTTTTTGGACAGGCTTTGTGGAGCCCCTCAACCGTTTGAAAAATAACTTCTACTTCTGCATCAATGCTGTCGTTTTTGAGTAAAGTAGAAATCTTACTTGAGATTTGATCGTTTGAATAACGTTCATAAATTGCCTTAACGTGGTTTGGCGGAGTAGTCTCTTTATTGTCTAAACTTTGTTTACAATTGTCATAAACTGATTGCACTACTTCATCATACACGCCATCATCTTGAAGCAACGAAAGTGCTGCGCGAAAGGCGATGAATTCTTCCAGTTTTGCCATATCAATACCATAACAATCAGGGTATCGGATTTGAGGAGCACTGGATACGACTACAATTTTCTTGGGCCCTAATCGATCCAACATCCGTAAAATACTTTTTTGCAGTGTAGTCCCCCTCACAATGCTGTCATCAATTATAACCAAGTTGTCGGATGATTTTACCACCCCATATGTTATATCATATACGTGTGCAACCAAATCATCACGATCACTATCCTCTGTTATAAAGGTGCGAAGCTTAGCATCTTTAATCGCAATTTTTTCTATTCTAGGCTTTAGTGATAATAATTTTGACAATGCCTGACTATCAGGTTTATCTGACTTAAAGAGCTCTTTGTGTAGAGTGTCTCTCACATGATCCTGAACTGCACCTATAAGTCCGTAGAATGAAGTTTCTGCTGTATTCGGAATAAATGAAAAAACACTGTTTTCTAAATCACCTCCTATTGCTCGATGAACCAGTGGAAAAAGTGCCTTACCTAAATCTTTACGTTCTTGATAAATTTCTGCATCTCCACCCCTAGAAAAATAAATTCGTTCAAATGAACAAGCTCTTTTTTCTTGAGGTTCGATAATTTTTTTGATGGACGTATCACCAGCCTTTTTATTGATTAAAGCATGCCCCGGTTCCAATTCTTGTACTTGATCGTAGCTTACGTTAAAAACAGTTTGTATTACAGGACGCTCAGAGGCTACAACAACGACTTCGTCATCTTGATAGAAATAGACTGGTCTTATCCCAACTGGGTCTCTCAAAACAAAGGAATCCCCATGTCCTAACAATCCGGCCATAGCATAACCGCCATCCCAGTTTTTAGAAGCTTTACGTAGAATTTTTGAGATCTTTAATCGTTCAGCAATGAGTGGAGAAGCCTGCTTTTTTGTGTAGCCTTCCTTTCTTAATTTTTTGTAAATTTTAGAAACCGCATCATCCAGAAAATGTCCAATTTTTTCCATCACAGTGATTGTATCTGCCTTTTCTTTTGGATGCTGACCCAGATCCACTAAATTTTCAAATAACTCATTAACATTTGTCAAATTGAAATTTCCCGCTACAATCAGATTTCTGTGCATCCAATTGTTTTGGCGTAAAAACGGATGGACACTCTCAATATTATTTTTCCCAAAAGTTCCATAACGCACATGACCCAACATCAACTCACCTACATAAGGAATTTTAGCTTTTATTTGATCGGGGTCTGAAGTGAGTTTGGGATTGACTAGAATCTCTTTTTGGATTCTCGTATTGATGGTTTTAAAGATTTTCTGAATGGGTTGTTGATCAGCGGATCGGACTCTGCTAATATAACGTTGTCCTGGAGACATATCAAATTTAATACTTGCGAAGCCTGCGCCATCTTGACCTCGATTGTGCTGTTTTTCCATCAATAAATACATTTTATTGATGCCATAAAACGAACTCCCGTATTTTTCTTTATAAAAGGATAACGGTTTTTTTAGTTGTAAAAGGGCAATTCCACATTCGTGCTTGATTGCATCACTCATCCGATATTCATATTAATTCAATTTCAAATTCTGTTAATGATTTAAAGGCTTGTATTCTTTGTGCTAACTGAGCAAAAGTCATTTTTTCTAAAGCAGTAGTACCAAATTCTTGAACAGTAAAGGATGCCAATGCTGATCCAACAATAACAGCAGTTTTCATGTCCTCAAAACTGACTTTCTTTCGTTGAACTAGATAAGCAGCAAACCCCCCAATAAAACTATCTCCAGCACCAGTGGGATCAAATACTTCCTCTAGTGGCAATCCAGGAGCGCAAAAGATGTCATTGCCATTAAATAATAAAGCACCGTGTTCTCCTTTTTTTATTACCACATACTTTGGACCCATTGCTTGAAGGTCTTTAGCTGCTTCAACAAGAGAATATTTCTGTGTGATTTGTCTAGCTTCTTCGTCGTTTATCGAAATTACATCAACTCTACTGATGAGTTCGTCTAATTTTTCTCTGTAGCTTTCTATCCAAAAGTTCATAGTGTCCATAATCACCAGATCAGGCTTGGTGTCCATTTGATCTAAAACCTCTAGCTGGATGTTTGGATCTAAATTTCCCAGTAAAACTACGCTTGCATCTTTAAAGTTATCCGGTATTCTCGGCTTGAATTTGGTCAACACGTTAAGTTGAGTATCTAGGGTGGTTCGGGAATTCAAATCATTGTGATATTTACCACTCCAAAAAAATGTCTTTTCACCCTCAAGTTGTTCAACTCCTGTCAAATCGAGATTCTTTGCTTTTAAAAGATCTAAGTGTTTTTTCTCAAAATCGGATCCGATAATGGAAATGAGACCACATTCGGTTTTAAAGTGAGATGCTGCAAGGCCTATGTACGTTGCACACCCTCCTAAAATTCTTCCGGTTTTTCCAAAAGGGGTTTCAATTGCGTCGTAAGCCATAGTGCCTAAGACTAAAAGTTTGTTGTTCATGCTACAAAAGTAAAAAACTCTTTGTGCCTTTTGGTTTTTATTTTAAACATTTATTAATCAAAAATCAACAAAACTAATCTATTCAATAGTTTGCTTTCCATTGTGTTCAAAAACTGTGTCTGAAATCAGGTTTTTACCCTTTGCTGCTTGAACTGCCAGATGGTCACATCGCTCATTTTGAGGATGTTTGTTGTGGCCTTTAATCCATTGAAAATGAACCGTGTGTTTTCTATAAACAACCAAGAATCGCTTCCACAAGTCACTATTTTTCTTGTCTTTAAAGTTTTTTTTCTCCCAACCAAATAGCCATTTTTTTTCTACTGAATCCACAACATATTTTGAATCAGAATACACGACTATCTCCATCGGAGTCTTTTTAAGCTTTTCTAAACCGACGATTACTGCTAACAATTCCATTCTATTGTTGGTAGTTTTTACAAAACCCTGCGAAAATTCTTTGATGTAGGACATGCCTGCCCATTCAAGTATAAGGCCATATCCTCCAGGACCTGGATTTCCCAGTGAAGAACCATCGGTGTAGAGGTAAACAGTTTTAGACTTCATTTTACTTATCTATTAAAAGTTGCGAAATGACCGAGGGAAAATAAGAATGTTCCAACTCATGGACTTTCTCTTTAATTTGAGCCACGGAATCATCTTCAGCTAGAGAAACGCTTTTCTGAAAGATGATAGCGCCTTCATCATAGTGTTCATTCACATGATGAATTGTAATTCCTGTTTCTTTTTCGTTATTTGCCTTCACAGCATTGTGAACATAGTGACCGTACATTCCCTTACCTCCATATTTAGGTAGGAGTGCCGGATGTATATTGATTATTTTTTTTGGAAATGCCTGTACCCAATCATTCCCAATTTTCCATAGAAAACCGGCTAAAACAATCAGGTCAGGTTTCAACACAATTATTTTTTTTAGCAACTTTCCTTCTGTAAACTCTTTTTTATCAAACACTTGAACGGCAACTTGCATTGCTTTTGCTCTCTGAATAACGCCTGCTTTAGGGTTATTGGTAAAAACTCCAGAAACAGATATCATTTCATTTTTTTTAAAAAAATAGCAAATGTTTTCTACATTCGACCCGTTTCCTGATGCAAATAAAATTATTCTTTTGGTCATTAAAACTGAGTTAATTTGCAGTAAATATAACATATTACAGCCCTACAAAAAGTAAGATGTTAAAATTTGAGCTTAATATTCAATCTCAATTTGTTGTTATCTTTCAAAGTTTTATATTTTTGCTGAAGATAAATTTAACTAAACTAAATCATGTCAGATATTTCCTCAAGAGTAAAAGCCATTATAGTTGACAAACTAGGTGTTGACGAAAACGAAGTTGTTGCAGAAGCAAGTTTCACAAACGACTTAGGAGCAGACTCATTGGATACCGTTGAGTTGATCATGGAATTCGAAAAAGAATTTGATATTCAAATTCCAGATGATCAAGCAGAAAATATTGCAACGGTTGGCCAAGCAATTCAATTTATTGAACAAGCTGACTAATTAAGAATTATGGAGCCAAGACGTGTAGTTGTTACCGGATTGGGAGCCCTAACACCGATAGGTAACACACTCTCAGAGTACTGGGAGGGCTTACTTGCTGGTGCAAGTGGTGCTGCTCCTATTACTTATTTCGACCCTACATTATTCAAAACACAGTTTGCTTGTGAATTGAAAAATTTTGATCCACTGGATCATATGGATCGTAAAGAGGCAAGGAAGTATGACCGCTTTGCACAGTATGCTTTAGTATCTGCTGCTGAAGCTTTAGAAGATGCTAAACTCCCATTAGAAAAAGTAGATAAAGATCGTGTTGGTGTAATTTGGGGTGCGGGTATTGGAGGCTTGGAAACATTCCAGAACGAAGTGCTTAATTTTGCAGCTTCAAATGAAAATCCGAGATTCAATCCTTTCTTTATTCCTAAGATGATCGCGGACATTGCACCGGGATTAATTTCTATCAAATACGGTTTTAGGGGGCCAAATTTTGCAACAGTATCCGCTTGTGCATCTGCATCTAACGCAATGATTGATGCCTTAAACTATATTCGTTTAGGCTATGCAGATGTGATGGTTACCGGAGGTTCAGAAGCAGCCGTTACCAAAGCTGGAATCGGAGGTTTTAATGCCATGCATGCCCTTTCCAAGCGGAATGACGATCCTCAAACAGCATCCAGACCTTTTGATAAAGATCGGGATGGTTTTGTCCTCGGCGAAGGTGCAGGAGCTCTTATTTTAGAATCTTATGAGCATGCCGTTGCTCGGGGAGCAACCATATATGCCGAACTCGCTGGTGGAGGACTTTCAGCTGATGCTCATCATATGACAGCCCCACATCCAGAAGGATTAGGCGCTATTAAAGTCATGGAAAACTGCCTACGGGACGCACAATTGAAACCAGAAGATGTAGATATTATCAATATGCATGGGACCTCAACACCCCTTGGAGATATTGCTGAATCTAATGCCATTATTTCGGTCTTTAAAGAGCATGCCTACAGCATGAATATAAACTCGACAAAGTCCATGACTGGCCACTTACTCGGTGCTGCTGGAGCAGTGGAAGCCATTGCTTCTATCATGGCCATGAAACACAATATTGTGCCTCCAACAATCAATCATCAGACCCCAGATGAAGGCATCGATCAAAAAATTAATTTCACTTTTCACAAACCTCAAAAAAGAACTGTCAACGTTGCGCTTTCTAATACATTCGGATTTGGTGGACACAATGCTTGCGTATTGTTCAAAAAAATCTCTTAACTTCAAGGTGTGAAGATTTTAAATTACATACTAAATTCCCGATTGGAAACATCCGGGAATTTTTTTATTGAACTCAAAAAAAAACTGAACATTAAGTCCATGAATGAAAAGCTTTATAAAGAAGCTTTTACTCATAGCTCTGTAAACCATAAAAAAGGTGATGGTCAACCTTTAAACTTTGAGCGTTTAGAGTTTCTTGGTGATGCGGTACTGAATTCAATAATTGCAGACTTTCTTTACAGATACTATCCGTCGGCTAAAGAGGGTTCCCTAACAAAACTACGTGCTAAAATTGTGAGCCGGTCAAAACTGAATAAAATTGGCAAAGAAATGGAACTCCATACTATTGCTGAAATTGCCAACCATCACAAACACTTCGGAGACGATATTCACGGAAACCTTCTGGAATCATTAATTGGGGCACTCTTTATTGACAAAGGATATAAAAAAACAAAAGATTATGTGATTTACAACATAATTCTTCCTTATGTCAACATGCAAGGATTGGATTCATTAGTGCTCAGTCATAAAGCTTTATTGATCGAATGGAGTCAAAAAAAGAAAGAAATCATTGAGTTTAAAACTGTTCAAGACGAAGGTCTCGATCCAAAAATCAATTATTCATGCCAGATCATTTTTCAAGCTAATTGTATCGCCAAAGCCAAGGGTGCATCTAAGAAAAAAGCTGAAGAAAAAGCTGCCATAATCGCTGTTAGAGCCCTTAAGCTAAACACAAAAGTTAAATGAGAAAAGGGCATAAAGTACATCTTTTAACCTATGAAGAGGAAGACTTTCAAGATCACTTACTTGCCATTCATTCAAATTTAGAAGCCTTTCAGATTGCTTTTTTTTTAAATAAATACAGCTCTGCTATGTTTACACGAGAAGAAGATATTACACTAAGAACCAAAGAAGCCTGCTTTTGTTTATTTAAATGGAAAAATCCTTTGAAAGAGTTAGAAACATTACTCTTTTCAAACAAGCACAAACAGGATTCAACACAAGTAAACTTAAATAATGATACATTATTTGACCTCCCTTTAAGAAATGAAGTATCTTTAATTTCTGAATTTAAACAGGTCGACTTTTTTATTAAAACCAACCATTTGGAAACTATTCAATTACTTTTCAAACCTCTAAGTTTGTGGGGGGCAATAACTATGGTTTATGAAATCCCTTCAAATAAAATTAAAGACCGATTGAACTTAATATTTGATTGATGAACACTATCAAAAAGACTAAAATTGTAGCCACTCTTGGCCCTGCAACCTCCTCAGAAGACATAATTGAAAAAATGATTCTAGCAGGAGTAAACGTATTTCGGGTCAATTTTTCTCACGCAGACTACAAAGATGTGAGTGAACGAATCCTCATGATTCGCAAAGTAGATGAAAAACTAAATACCAATACTGCCATTCTGGGTGACCTTCAAGGCCCTAAACTAAGAGTAGGAAAAATTGAAGAGGGTGCAGTTGTAAATCCAGGAGATCATGTTCATTTTTCAACAGATGCTCCTTTTATTGGTAATGCTCAAAAAGCATATATGAATTACCATAACTTTCCAAAAGATGTCTCCATAGGAGAACGTATTCTGTTAGACGATGGGAAGTTGATTTTCGAAGTAACTGCGACCAATAAGGACAATGAAGTTGAAGCTGTTGTAATCCAGGGAGGGCCATTTAAATCAAATAAAGGTGTAAATCTTCCCAATACGAATATTTCACTTCCAGCACTCACTAAAAAAGATATTGAAGACGCAAAGTTCATTTTTACGCAAGACATCGATTGGATTGCACTCTCATTTGTACGCTTTAGTCAGGATTTAATTGACTTAAGAAAGTTAATGGCAGAACATACCGATCGAAAAATTCCGATTATTTCTAAAATTGAAAAGCCTGAGGCAATTGAAAATATAGACAAAATAATTGCTTACAGTGACGGACTAATGGTTGCTCGTGGTGATCTTGGTGTTGAAGTTCCTGCACAGGAAGTACCTCTCATTCAAAAAAGATTGGTCCTATTAGCCAAAACTGCTAGAATTCCAATCATTATAGCAACACAAATGATGGAGACTATGATCGACAGTTTAACACCCACCAGAGCTGAAGTTAATGATGTTGCAAACTCTGTAATGGACGGTGCAGACGCAGTAATGCTCTCTGGTGAAACATCAGTTGGTAAATACCCTGTTGAGGTAATTGACACCATGTCTAACATTTTGACTGCAGTTGAAAACTCAGAACTTATTGAGGTACCTCACGCCCCACCAACCATTAGAACGAAACGATTCATCACAAAATCAATTTGCTATCATGCAGCCCATTTGGCTAATGATATAGAAGCAAAAGCAATTTGCACTTTAACCAATAGCGGTTACACAGCTTATCAAATTTCAGCCTGGAGACCACAAGCACATGTATTGGTGTATACTTCAAATAGGAGGATTTTAAATCAATTGAATCTCCTCTGGGGGGTTAAAGCTTTTTATTACAGCAATCTGAACAGTACCGATAAAACCGTAGAAGAAATTAATCAGATTGCCTTAGATAAAGGGTATGTAGAAAAGGAAGATATGCTTGTAAATCTAACCGCAATGCCAATTGAATCAAAGGGAATGGTCAATACACTTCGAGTATCGGTCATCTAAAAAGGAAGACTTAACTGTTTGTTTTTTGGTATTTTTTCCTTTGGCTTTTGCTTGACCTTTTTGGTATTCAAATTGGATAGAGAAATTCCAATCAACCGGACAGAATTCAATAATTTTTGCTGATACAAAAGGGTTTTAGCTTCCTCAAAAATCAATTCTTTTGTTGAAAGATATAGCTTTCCAGTCTTGCTTCTAGTATGCTGGACAAAATCACTATACTTAATTTTTAAAGTCAAGGTTTTTCCTGCTACTTTGGTTCTCTGAAGTCTTTTCTCTAAATGTTCAGACAATTCCTTTAGTTTTTCTTCTAGAAAAAGTTCACTACTCAAATTGGAACTGAACGTACGCTCAATTCCAACTGATTTTGGAATTCTTTGCGGTTTGACTGGGCTGTTGTGTATTCCCCGTACCACGTCGTAATAATAGCCTCCTGCTTTCCCAAAATGGGTTGTCAAAAAGGAAGCAGAATGAGTCTTGAGGTCTTTACCCGTATAAATCCCTAAATGATACATTTTCAGTTTTGTTTTTTTTCCAATACCGTGGAATTTTTTTACATCCAAAGATTCTAAAAAAGGAATTATTTTTTCTGGAGTGAGAGTTTTTTGTCCATTTGGCTTGTTCCAATCACTTGATATTTTGGCTAAAAATTTATTCGTAGAGATTCCAGCGGATGCGGTCAATTTAGTTTGCTGATTTATTTTTGCTCTAATTTCTTTTGCCACTAAGGTTGCTGATGCATAGTCTGAAACATCCAAATAGGCTTCATCCAAGGATAGCGGTTCCACCAGTGGTGTGTATTCTAAAAATATGGCTCGTATAGTTTCAGATATTTCTTTATAGCGTTCAAACCGTGGCTTGGCAAAAATTAAATGAGGACAAAGTTCTCTAGCCCTACGTCCATTCATTGCGCTGCGTACTCCATATTTTCGAGCTTCATAACTCGCAGCTGCTACAACTCCCCTATCGCCTCCGCCCCCAACAGCAAGTGCCTTACCGCTCCACTCTGGATGATCTAATTGCTCCACCGAAGCAAAAAAAGCATCCATATCAACATGAATAATTTTACGATGGCTATTTGATGGAGTGATTGATGACATTCGTAAAACTTACTTCTTTTGGTTGCCCTCTAAAGTTGAGTATTTATAAGCCCGCTCTACTTTACAAATTTTTAATTCATAACTAGAATAAGCATGGTCTTTTCCATAACGTTGAGCTAAAAGGTGTTGGGTGTTTTTTTTCCAATGCTCGATAGCCTTTTGGCTTTCCCAATAACTTATGGTTACTCCCTTACCCGAATCCTCACGATAACTTTCCTTTCCCAAAAAACCGGGAGTTTTTTGAACTTCATTGTCCATCAGCTTTGAGAATTGATGATAATTTGGGTCGTTTGAGTCAATCAACGAACTCGTAAAAATTACAGCAAAATAGGGTGCTTTCACTCGTCTTTATAAATTTTTACTGTTAGGTTTCCATCACTATCTATATGTGCTCTGTACATTCCTGGAGTATTCATTTCCATAGCTACATTTCCCTGATTATCAATTCCTACGATACCTCCATCACCACCTAAAGTTGCTACCTTTTCGTGAATTACAATTCGGGAAGCTTCTTGTATGGAAAGTCCTTTATATTCCATAAGAGCAGATATATCGTGAGCCACCACTGAACGAATAAAAAATTCGCCCCAGCCTGTTGCTGAAATTGCACAAGTAGCATTATTAGCATATGTTCCAGCACCGATGATAGGAGCGTCACCTATTCTATTCCACTTTTTATTGGTCATTCCCCCAGTTGAGGTTCCCGCTGACAAATTGCCCGCTGAGTCAAGCGCCGCACAACCTACGGTTCCATACCTCTGATTTCTTAAAAAAGCCTCCTCTAAAGACGAGGTTTGAGCTTCCTTTTGTTCAGCTTCTTTGACTCTTTTGAGTGAATTAATTCTTCGTTCGGTGTAAAAATAATCTGGCAGAACAATCTCTAAACCTTGCTCCTTGGCGAACTGATCAGCTCCTTCCCCTGAAAGCATTACGTGTGGGGAATTATCCATCACTTTTATCGCAGCTGAAATAGGGTGCTTTACAGTTCTAACTCCTGAAATTGCTCCTGCATCCAGTGTAGCTCCATTCATGAATGAAGCGTCTAATTCTATCGTTTCATCTGATGTAAGAACAGCTCCCTTTCCTGCATTAAACAGTGGTGAATCTTCCATAATATGTATCGTTTTCTCAACAGCTTGTTGACTGCTCCCACCATTCTTTAAAATATCATAGCCCACTTGAACAGCTTGTGCTAAAACTTGGCGGTAGGCTGCTTCTTTTTCGGGGGTCATGTTTTTACGTAAAATAGTTCCAGCTCCTCCGTGAATAACAATTCCTATAGGTTGGATCTTTGAAGTATTTTCTTTTGGAAATGAATCGCATGCTGCTAAAAGTAAAAAGCAAAAAAGGATGATCGAATATTTAAACTGCATTTGTTTTTTTATTAAAGTTAAGTTTTTTCTCTATTTAAACTAATCAGTCATTTTGAATTTAGATCATTGTTGAAAATAAAGTATTTTTACTAAAAAAACAGTATGTATTCAATTCTACAAAACGTTCACTCTTATTGGGCCTTTTTTGTCCTCATTATTTTAATAGTTGCCATTCTAAACGCCTTTGTCGGTAAGTCAAAAGGTCGAGAATTCAGCACTACAGATTTACGAATCAGTCTATTTGGACTCATTTTTTCTCACATTCAGTTGTTGATTGGATTGATCCTGTACTTTGTTTCACCTTGGTTTGATCAATGGAGTTCTTTAGGGATGAGGGTTATGAAGGATGCCCAAGTACGATTGTATTTAGTAGAACACCCTATAACAAATATTATTGCAATAGTTCTAATTACCATGGGATGGTCAATGCATAAAAGACAAACAACATCTTCTAAAAAGTTTTTGAGAATTGGCTTGTTTTACGGCTTAGGATTACTGTTACTGCTCAGCAGAATTCCTTGGGGTTCGTGGTTACAATTCTAATTTGAATTCAAAATTGAACAGTTCGAGCACCGAGGATACGTTTTCAAATAATACTGTCGGTTTACTAGGTAATGGAAGTTGGGCAACAGCCATAGCCAAAATATTTACTGATAGTGGAATTCACGTTCATTGGTATTTCAGAAAAGAAGAAGATGTCGAGTACATTAAAAAACATCTTCATAATCAAAACTACCTTACGGGAGTACATTTTGTTCGCGAACAAATCTCTCCAAGTTCAAATCTTGAGGATGTACTCGAAAAAAGTAAATGGATCGTTTTGACGATTCCCTCTGCCTATCTAGAAGAAACTTTAGAACAAATTAAATTTCCATTGGATGATAAAATCGTTGTTTCTGGAGTCAAGGGTATTCTTCCTAAAAGTAACCGATTAACTGGATCTTATCTGAAGGAATTTTTAGGACTTCCAGAAAATCAATTTGTGGTAATCTCAGGTCCGTCTCATGCTGAAGAGGTTGCATTAAATCAACTTTCATTTTTGACATTGGGCTGTGTTGACTTGAAAATTAGCGAGCGTTTAAGGCAAATGATGAAGACTCCTTACCTTAAAATAAAAGTTTCTGATGATGTTTTGGGAATTGAATATTCTGCTGCCTTAAAAAATATTTTTGCTTTAGCTGCGGGTATCGCAAAAGGTTTGGGTTATGGTGATAATTTACAAAGTGTACTCATCAGTAACGCAACAAGTGAAATGAAACGTTTTTTAAAAGAAATAAATTCCTCCAAAAGAAACATTAACAAATCCGTTTACCTCGGAGATTTGCTTGTTACTGCCTATTCATCTCACAGTCGGAATAGACATTTTGGTGAACTTATTGGTCAGGGTTTTAACCTAAAAGAAGTGGGGCAAAAAATGAAAATGGTAGCTGAGGGGTATTTTGCATCTCGTACTATTTATAATTTGAAGAAAAATATTAAAGTAAAAACACCCATAATTGATGCAGTTTACGAAATTCTATATAAAAAGAAGTCTCCTAAAATAACATTTGAAAAGCTGATTGAAAAGTTCAGCTAAAGCGTTGCCTTAAATTGTTTTAAGAAACGAACGTCGTTCTCGAAAAATAAACGAATATCGCTTATTTGATACAACAGCATTGCGATTCGTTCAATACCCATCCCAAATGCATATCCAGAATATTGTTCGGGATCAATACCGCAGTTTTCAAGAACATTCGGATCCACCATACCACAACCCATTATTTCTAGCCATCCCGTACCTTTAGTAATTCTGTAATCTGTTTCGGTCTCTAATCCCCAGTATATATCAACCTCAGCACTAGGCTCAGTAAATGGAAAATAAGAGGGTCGTAATCGAATTTTGGAATTACCAAACAAGGCTTTAGTGAAATACTGCAAAGTTTGTTTTAAATCAGCAAAAGAAACATCTTTTGCTATATATAAACCTTCAATTTGGTGGAAAATACAATGCGATCTTGCCGATATCGCTTCATTTCTAAAAACACGTCCTGGGGAGATTGTCCGAATAGGAGGTTGGTTTTTTTCCATATACCTGACCTGAACTGAGGAGGTATGGGTTCGCAATAAAATATCGGGATCTGTTTGAATAAAAAAAGTGTCCTGCATATCTCGTGCAGGGTGATGTTGAGGGAGATTTAATGCTGTAAAATTATGCCAGTCATCTTCGATCTCAGGGCCTTCAGAAATGGTAAATCCTAATTGTGAAAAAATATCAATAATTCTATTTTTTACCACAGAAAGAGGGTGTCGATTTCCCGTTTCCAAAGGAAAAGCTGTTCTACTTGGATCCTTAATCTGCGAATTACCTCCCATAGCTTTCAATTGTGATTGAAGTGATTTTATCTTTTCGTTTACAGCTGTTTTGAGTGTATTAAGTTCTTGTCCATAAGCCTTTTTTTCCTCGTTTGGCACGGCTCTGAAAGCTGCAAATAAATCATTGAGAATTCCTTTTTTTCCAGCGTAATTTAGCCTGAACTTCTCAATCGCCTCAGCGTCTTTAATCGTAAAGGATTCTACTTCCTTTAAATGTTTTTTTACTTCTTCAATCATAATACAAAAATAGGGTAGTTTTAGGAAATGACACCTTGTCGGACAAAGTAATCTACTATGGCGTTTTTTACTAAAATACTTTGTTCTCCTGGTTTTAAATTGGGTAATGCTTCAACTAATTCGAAATGAGGCCAACCTTGATCGTCATAAAAATCAAAGCGATAATATCCAAATGGCTCAAGTACTGTGCATAAACCTATATGTATAAGGTTAACATTATCTTCCTTTTTAAATTGCTCATGAGGCTTTCCGTATTCCTGAAGGCCAATCAAGTAAAGCACTCCCTCTGTGTCTATATCTGCACCCTCAGAAAATTTATCTGAAAGGAAAAGAATAACATTTTTCCATCGATTTATTAATTCCTGATCCTTTGTGTAATTCGCCATATGCAAATATATTACTTCCATTTTTCTGAAGACAAAAAACAAGTCCTTCTCTCTAAAATTTGATAAAAAAAATGGTATTTTAGAATATGAACGTACTGGATATCATTGTGCTGGTTTGCCTAGGTTATGGACTCATTCGAGGTTTAATTAAAGGATTTGTTGTAGAAATTGCAGGAGTAGTTGCGCTTTTTATTGGAGTTCTAGGGGCCTTTAAATTTGCTTCCACTTTTGCACAGTTTATTCAACACTACATTGAGCTTAATCCTAAAATTGTCCAAGGAGTCAGTTTTTTATTGCTTTTTATTGGCATTGTTTATGGGATTTCACTTTTAGCAAAAATGATCACCAAAACTCTACAAATTGCCGCCTTGGGATTAATTAATAGATTGGCGGGTGGTCTTTTTGGTGTGATTAAATGGGCTGTTATCCTAAGTGCACTTCTTGTGATATTTAATCAAATTGAAAGTGTTGTATCGTTAATCCCTGAAGCTTATGTAGAAGAATCGGTTGCCTATCCCTTTTTTGTTGAACTAGGAACCTTTTTATTCGATTGGATTTTAGAAAACAATCCACTGTCTGAACAAGAAATCATTTAATTCTTAATCTAACTTTTTTAAAACGGCATTTTTCAACCACCCCTCAGAACCATTTGCAATGCTGATTTTTTGCCATTCCGCTAAAGAATCTAAAACCTGCACTTTAGTTCCTTCATGAAGAACAAATAAAAGGTCTCCTTGTTGATTAGGCTCTGACCAAGTATCAATTTGTTTTGAAAAAAGAATAGCATACTGGTTCTGTTTCACATCAGTATCCTTTAAAAAAGTAACTGCTAAACTTCCTGCGAAAAAAACCAAAGAAGCAACTGAAAGGAAAAAGAAACTTCTTTTTAGGCCTATGGTCTGTGCAAATAAATATCCCAAAAATAACACTACAAAAAACCAGAGAAAAGTTAACGATACCTTGGACCAACTGTCTATACTAAAAAGCTCAAAGATTTTATTTTTAATTTGAGCTAATTGCGACTGAGGCAAAGGCTCAATAGCATCTATTGTCATATTTTGTGCAAATGAGCTATTTATTTTAATATCTTGATTTTCAGGTGCCAGTTGTTTTGCTTTTTCAAAAAAATAAATACTCTCAGCCACCTGATTTAATCGATAATAAGCATTTCCTAAATTATAGTACAATTCAGCACTGTGTTCCCCATTTTTTATTATTTGTTCATATAATTCGACGGCCTTACTATAGTTGGCTTCGTTATAAGCAGTATTTCCGTTATTAAAAAGGGCTTGGGAAGACTCCTGTGCATTTAGATTCTCTAAAACCGCTAGGAGAATTATACTGACATAAAGGAATTTCTTTTTTATAAGAATGACGTTTAATCTCTGTTTCATAACTGTCTATCTATAGTTGCCATAACGCGACTTGCCCTTTCATAATCAGCCTGAATACTTCCATCAGAACCAGGAGCATAGCGGGCCAATTCACAATTTTCAACTACTGAAATAAAATCATTAGCAACATCGGTTTCTACTTTTTTATCTATCAATAAAGATTTAATTTTTAGCTTGCTGAGTTCGGAAGTTTCAATTTTAAGCTTCGCTTTTAAATAGTTATGCAATGCACGTTCCAGTGCTTCGTAAAATTGTACCTGGTCGCCAAATGCATTTTTAGCTGAACTCAAATATTTTTTAGCAAGCCTCTTTGCTAAGTGTTGCTTAGTACTAGAGCTATCTTCTGGTTTCTGAATTACAAATCGGTTAATCAAATACCCTGAAATTAGGATAACAAAAGCCAAACTAAACAGGAGCCAAAATTGAAAACTCATCCAAAATGAAGCCGTCTTTATTGATCTGAAATTGGTTTCTAATTGAATAAACCTAAAGGCACTATCTGAAATTGCTAATGGGGTTTTAGAACCTCCAACAGTGTTTTTTGTAGCTGGAATCCCCGCTGTGGGTCCTTCATAAACATCCACTATTAGTTCTTGTGAGCGCAAGGTTTTATAGGTTTTCGTTTTAGGGTTGAAAAATGAAAACTGAATTTGAGGTATTGGATACTTCCCTTGGTATTGAGGAACTATAGTGTAATTTTCTTCTACAGACCCTTGTGTACCCGTTAGGGTAGTTTTAATTTTTTCACTACGCTCTGGCTCGTAAACTTCAAGTGTGTTGGGAACATTGATTTCTGGAAGCTTAAAAAGATTTAGATTTCCTTTTCCGTTAACTTTTATTTTGGCTTGAAAAGATTCTGAAGCTTTTAAAGCGTCTTTAGACAAAATGACGTCAAAATCAAATTGTCCTACGGCCCCTGAAAAACTTTCAGGTTTTCCTTCAGAAGGAAGGGGCTTAACGTTAAGTGTTCGTCTGCCAGCAGTAATTGTTTTTTGTCCTTGTGTAAGAATTCGTCTTCCAAACAAATCTCTTCGGTTACTGGGTACACTCAGACTCAAATTTAGAGTCAATGGTTCCAAATTAAGCTTCCCTGATTTTTGAGGGTAGAGTACTACTTTTTGCCATACCACTTCATTAAAGGGTTCTCCTTTGTAGCTTCCTCTGGGGTTTACTTGAGCGCGGCCAATGTTAATTTTACTACTCCAAAAATCTCCGTAGCTGGGTGATTCAAGTTCTTGGACATCCGTAATTGAAATAGGGTTTCTAAAATACAGCTTGTAAACAATCGTAATTCCTTCGTTCAAATAGGGTGTGGCATTCGAAATCTCGGCAACTAATCGTATGTTTTCATCTGTGAGGTAATCGATATTATTTGGGTCGTTTGGCTTTTCAACCGCTTCAGTAACTTCTATTTCTATTGGGGAGGTTTTGTAAATTTCCCCGTTAATCTTGATTTCAGCTTGACCCAAACTTACCCTGCCCTTTGATTTAGGTGTTAAAAAATAGGTGTAGGTTTTTGAAAAACTACTGACCCCATTTACCCAAGAACGGTTAACCGATTGTTGTGGACCACTCACTACTAAAAAGTTGGTGAACGCTGGAGGAACAAAATTGTCTCCGTTTTCATTCATTATAAAATCTACTCGAAGTCTTTCGTTCAAGCCCAATCTTTTTTTACTGACTTTGGCATCAAAAGTCACTTGTGCCTGAAGATGAGATGACACTCCTACAGACAAGAAAAAGAGGACTAATAATACTTTAGACTTTAGCATAGTTACCAATCTTTTTTACCTCTAACCGGGACTCCTTTTACTTTTTTAGCATTGACTTTATCCTGAACTTTTTTCTCTTGGTTGTTCATGGCTTCTAACAAGCTTTGTACTTGTTGAGGAGAAAGCTGACCCTTACTTGGAGCCTGTTTTTTCTTTTCAGGAGGTTTATTTTGCTGATCCTGTTCTTTTTTATTTTGATCGCCTTCATTCTTAGGTTCACCATCTTCTTTATTTTCATCTCCTTGGTCGCCTTCTTTATTGGGATCTTTTTCATCTTTATTTTCCTGATCGCCTTCTTGATCATCTTGATCTTGTTCTTGCTCTTCTTCTTGCTCCTTGTCTTGCTGATCTTTTTGATCCTTTTTATCGTCTTGCTCTTGGTCCTCAGGAGGTTTTTCGTTTTCTAAAAGTTCTTTAGCGAGTGCATAGTTATACCGTGTTTCATCGTCAGAAGGATCGTTCCTCAGGGCATTTTTATAGGCCTCAACCGCTTTTTGGTATTCCTTTTTCTTCATAAAAACATTCCCCATATTGTGAAATGCTCTGTGTTTATCTTTCTTAGAAGAAGCAAATTTTTGGGTTTGAAAAAATCGCTGAGAAGCTTCGTCGTATTGTTCTGCAAGAAAATGTGTGTTCCCTAAATTGTGCAATGCTGAGGACTTTTCTGGAGCTAGCGATAGTGCTTTACGATAGGACTTTTCTGCAGCAACATAGGCACCTTCTTCTACCTCACTATTTCCTTCGTAGATGTGATTAATTATCTTTCCCTCTTGTGCTTTAAGAAAATTTAAAGTACCTAAAACAAAAATCCAAAACAGTTTATTTTTCATTTTCATTTTCATTAAAAAGATTCAACTTCTGAACCCATTTGGTTTTGGTTTCAAACAAAAATAAGTCCATTAACAGAAAAAGTAAAGCCCCAATTAAAAAAGGTTGAAAACGATCTTTATAACTGACAAACTTTTTGGCTTCGAACTCTTTTTTATCCATTGCCTTTAATTGTTCTGAAACAAAGTCTAATACCGCTTGAGTATCATTTCCATCTTGATATTGTCCATCGGTGGCAGTTGCAATTTCCTCCAACACAGCTGCATTTCTTTTAGTAATAACAACCTCTCCTTCAAAATCTTTTTTATAAGACTCTGTAACCCCATTTCGTTTTAGGGGTATAGGAGCGCCATTTTCTGTTCCTACTCCAAAGGTAAAAATTTTAATTCCTAGCTCGGCAGCTCGTGCAGCTGCATTTGTTGCTTCGTCCGAATGATCTTCACCATCAGAAATCAAGAAGATCACTCTGTTGGTTTGGTCGTCATCATCAAAAAAGGTGCCCGATAAATCAATCGCATTGTCTAAAGCAGTTCCCTGTGAGGACAACATATCCGTATTTAATGCCTGCAAAAACATTTTCGCCGAACCGTAATCTGTTGTTATCGGAAGCTGAGGTACCGCTTGAGCTGCGTAAGCTATAATCCCAACTCGATCACTGGCTAACTGATTAAGAATCGCTGATACCAGTCGCTTCGACTTCTCTATTCTGTTGGGCGCAATGTCTTCTGCTAACATACTTTTAGAGACATCAATAGCAAAAACAATATCCACCCCTTCTCGCTTAACCGTTTCCAATTGGGTTCCAATTTTTGGATTCATAAGTCCTATAACGAGTAAAGCGATTGAAAAACTTATAAGTATAAGTTTTAACGTGGGTTTAAAACGAGATTGATTTGGACTTAGCGCTTTGAGTAATGCAGGGTTTCCAAAGCTGGACTGTAATTTGAGTTTCCATCGAACAACCAAAGCATACACCAACCACAATACTGGGAGTATTCCCAAAAGATAAATAAAATGATATGCGTCTATCTGATACATTTAAATAAAGCTTTTAAACAAGGTGTTTTTTCCTAGCCATTCTATAAAAAGTAATGCCAAGGCAAGCAATACTAACAGCCTGTATTTTTCTTCATAGTTGTAATATTTAAACTCTTCAATTTCGGTTTTTTCAAGCTTGTTTATTTCGGCATAAATTTCCTCTAACTTTTTATTGTCAGTAGCACGGAAATAAATTCCTCCAGTCGCTTCGGCAATCTCTTCGAGTAAGGCCTCATCAATTTCAACCTTGGTCATACCGTATTTGAACTCACCAGTGGGTAAAATTGCTACTGGTGCTCGTGCTGTACCATTACTCCCCAATCCTATGGTGTAGGTTTTAATCCCAAATTCTACTGCTAATTCAATCGCTATTTTTGGATCAATAAAACCAGAATTATTGACTCCATCTGTCAATAAAATAATCACTTTACTTTTTGCTCTACTGTCTTTTAATCGATTTACGGAGGTTGCCAGTCCCATTCCGATGGCTGTTCCATCTTCAATAAGTCCTTGATAAGCAATCTCACGAAGTGCTCCTTTTACTATCGACTTATCGCTTGTGATTGGGGTTTTGGTATAGCTTTCTCCTGCATAAACCACCAATCCAATTCGGTCAGACAAGCGGTCATCCACAAAAGCGGAGGCAACTCGTTTTAATGCACTCAATCGATCAGGCTTTAAATCCTGTGCCAACATGCTGGAGGATACGTCAATCGCCATTATGATATCAATTCCTTTATTTGTTCTTGTGCGTGTTGAAATATCAACTGTTTGAGGACGAGCAATAGCAAGAATAATCAATCCTAAAGCCAAGGTTCTAAAAACAAAAAGTATGGGTCTGAGTTTACTTAAAAAAGAGTTTTGTTTTCCAAAACCTGAAAGCGATGATATTTTTAAACTTGCTTGCGTTTTTTTCCATGTTAGTATATGCCATGCCACAACTCCTGGCAAAAGGAGAAGTAACCAGAGGTAATTTGGATTTGCAAAATAAATTCCTTCAAACATTACCTAGAGTTCTTTAATTAATTCAAGACTGTTCAGAATCCGCTGTTCAATGGATTCTCCATATCGATCTTGTTTTTCATACATCAGTGTCAGAATGATGGTCCCTTGATCAAAAGCAAACAAATAAGCACTAAAGTTACATCTTATACGTTCTTCTTGTTTCTTTTTAGGATAGTCTAAGGTGCCGTAAACTTTGGCAACTGGTGTTCCTGAAGGTAAGGTAATGGCATCATTTTTCATGAATATGTTTACAGCTCCCTCTGATTCGAAACTTTGAATGATTGCATTGACTAACTCTTGTCCTTTTTCAAGATCAGCTTGTTTTGGGTCTGCTGAAGGTGATTCAGGGGCATCGGATTTAGGCGTTGGAAAATCAAACAAGAGGTCTATGTAAAACGGACTGTCAAAGGTGCCTAAACGAAACTGTTGTATGGGTTGATCGGATGATGAAATTCGCTCGAGAATATCTGGGGTCTCTATGGCTATTGGTGGAGTACCGTATTGGCTCTTAAACCATTGCTTGCTAGTTAATACTTTTGTTGGGTACCGAAATAAAGTATCTCTCACCGGATAAAACCCATAGACTAGCATGCAAATCACAAGTATTAAAACCGCCAAAATACCACCTCCCGAAATCCCCCAAATCCACTGTTCTTTTCTTCTTTTTTTAGCCAAAAATTCTTGATATGCTGCTTTTTCTAGGAGTTCTTCTTCAGTGGGTTCAGGAAGTGCTTCTTTGGTTTCTTTGACTACAAGCTCTACCGATTTTCTGTCTTCACTAGCAGTGTATATTTCAGGCATGGATTTGGCGAATTTTACTAAATCAGCATTTTGAAGTACTATCCTCAAGCTCTTTAAAGTCGCTCGATCCAAGTCCAGTAGTCCTGAATCTTTTCGCAGTTCCAATTTGGCTAAAAGTTCCTCAGAGGTACTTTCGAGTGCATCAATTTTAGCTTCTTCTTCAAGATAGCGTCTGACGACATCTGTAAGTCTGGAATAATAGCGTTTAAATTCCTCTTGTTCAGAGAGTGTTTCATTCTCTAGCGCTCTTAGTTCTTCAATTGCACGTTCAAATGGTGGGAGTTCACGTGCTTTTAATTCTTTTTTTCGTTTCTGAAATAAATAGGTGTAAAGTATTCCAATGATAGTTAGCCCTACAACAAGACCCCAAAGAAGTTGTGAAATCAAGGCATCGTAATTCTTTTTTACCTCAGTAAGTGGTTTGATATCAAATAGTTTTTGACTCATTGTATCAACCACTACAGGGTTTACTCGAATTGGTATGAGGTCTGCAATTTTTGAAAAGCCGTTCACCAACACTTGCTGCTGAGGTAAGAAATAGTTCCCGGAATCAAATTGAATCAGCGCGTATCTTTTAGTATATAAATAATGCGATTGAGCTCTTAACGTATCAATTGGGCGCTCCTCAAGCAATTCAAAGGGAGCGAAAATTGGTTGCTCAGGAAATACTACCTGAGCGGTGCTATCCGCTTTTATTTGTAGGGTATAATTCAGTTGTTCCCCAATACGAACCGTGGTTGTATCAACTGCAACCTTGAGCTCAACGGACTGTTGTGCCCAACTTGCCAAAGACATAAAAAAAGTCAAGAGACTCAAACTATATTGCTTTCCTTTAACCACGTGCTTTAAAATATCCTAATAGTTTTTTTACATAACTTTCCTCTACACTACAGCTCAACTGTCCCGCACCATTTTTGTTAAATAATTCTTCGAAATTATTAACATGAGCTGCGTACTGTGACGCATATTTTTTCCGAATTTGCTTTGAAAAGGTATTGATCCATTTCATGGCCCCAGTCTCAGCGTCTATCATAGGTACCATTCCTAAATTGGGAAGAGTTTTTTCCATAGGATCAAATACACGAATTCCTGTTAAGTCGTGTTTTTTTGCAGCAATACGGAGTGTTTTTTGATAGCCCTGATTCATAAAATCAGACAAAAGAAATACAATTGCTTTCTTTTTTAAAACACTGGATAAAAACTCCAATACAGAGGAAATATCAGTTTTTTTACTCAGTGGTTTAAACTCCAATAATTCTCTAATAATTCTCAAAATATGAGATCGTCCTTTTTTTGGAGGGATAAATAATTCTATCTGATCGGAAAATAAAACCAAGCCTACTTTATCATTATTCTGCAAAGCAGAAAAGGCAAGAGTTGCAGCAATTTCTGTTAAAATTTCGCGCTTAAACTGCGATCGTGTTCCAAAAGCTTCTGATCCACTCACATCAACCACCAACATCAAAGTCAATTCTCTTTCTTCCTCAAAAACCTTTACAAAAGGTTCATTATATCGTGCAGTAACGTTCCAATCAATTGCACGCACATCGTCTCCAAATTGATATTGACGCACTTCGCTAAAAGTCATCCCTCGGCCTTTAAAGGTTGAATGGTACTCTCCACCAAAGACATGATCGCTCAGACGGCGGGTCTTGATTTCAATTTTACGAACTTTTTTTAGAAGCGCTTTGGTATCCATGCATTGCTGTCTCTGAAGACTTTAATTTAAAAGAAAAGGAGGCTACGGAACCTCCACTTCATTAATGATCTGAGTAATGATATCTTCTGAAGTAACATTTTCGGCTTCTGCTTCATAAGTCAATCCTATTCTATGCCTAAGTATATCATAAATTACAGCTCGTACGTCTTCAGGTATTACATATCCGCGATGTCTCAAAAAAGCATGGCACTTAGCTGCAGTTGCCAAGTTAATACTCCCCCTTGGTGAGGCTCCAAAACTGATTAAGGGTTTGATTGATTCAAGGTTGTATTTTTCTGGGTAACGGGTAGCAAAAATGAGATTCAAAATATAATTTTCAATTTTCTCATCCATGTAAACTTCTTTTACCGTTTCTTGAGCCGATAAAATTTGTTTCGTAGTCACCACGGGGTTTACTTGTGCATTGTTGCTGTTCAAATTATTTCGAACAATGAGTTGTTCTTCATCAAATTTGGGATAATCAATCACTGTTTTGAGCATGAACCGATCTACCTGTGCTTCTGGCAATGGATAGGTACCTTCCTGTTCTACTGGGTTTTGCGTTGCCATGACTAAAAATGGTGCTTGTAACTTAAATGTTTTGTCCCCTATAGTTACCTGCTTTTCCTGCATGGCTTCTAAAAGCGCAGACTGGACCTTGGCAGGCGCCCTATTGATCTCATCAGCCAAAACAAAATTGGCAAAAATAGGACCTTTCTTTATTGAGAAGTCATTTTCTTTAATGTTGTAAATCATGGTTCCAACGACGTCTGCAGGGAGTAAATCGGGAGTAAACTGGATCCGACTAAAACTTCCCTTCACAGCTTGGCTCAAGGTGTTAATTGCCAATGTTTTAGCAAGTCCTGGAACTCCTTCCAAAAGGATGTGTCCTTTGCCTAAAAGTCCTATTAAAAGACGTTCAACCATGTGCTTTTGACCCACAATGACCTTGTTCATCTCTAATGTGAGTAAATCTATAAAGGCACTTTCTTTTTCTATCTTATCGTTGATTGCCTTAATATCAATCATGTCAATACTTTTGTTTTCCATGGAAATTATAGCATTTTTTAGGATTGCAAATTTGAAAAAATTAAATCCTTTTTGTTGTTAACAATTGGTTAAAAAATCAAGCCAGCGCTACTGGAGTTGGTTTTAATTGTTCTTATTTTAGAGGTGAATTTAATGCATTTTACTTAGATGAATCCATTTTCGAGAATTATTTCTGGAACCATGACCTGGGGCGCATGGGGCGCTCAAATGTCAACCTCTCAAATGCAAGCTCAAATCGAAAAGTATTTTGCACTCGGAATTACCACTTTTGATCATGCTGATATCTACGGCGGCTACACCACAGAAGCTGAGTTTGGTGCGGGTTTTTCTCAATCTAATGTAGCTAGAGAAGAGGTGCAATTCATAACAAAATGTGGTATTCAGATGCCTTGTCAAGCAAGACCACTTACTGTAAAACACTACGATTACTCGGCTCAACATATTCAAAAAAGTGTTGAAAATTCACTTTCTGCCTTAAACACAGACTATATCGATCTCTTACTACTTCACCGCCCGAGCCCTTTATTGGATGTAGAAATCGTAACTGAAACTATACAAAAACTTCAACGTCAGGGTAAAATCAAGGCCTTTGGGGTTTCTAATTTTACTCCCTCTCAAATCGCTCTATTAGAAAAAGAAATTAAAGTTAGTTGGAATCAAATCGAATGCTCACTTACCCACGAAATTCCAATGTTTGACGGTACACTTGACTTTATGGCCACTCAAAGTATTGGAGCCATGAGCTGGAGTCCACTTGGTTCTTATTTTAAAGAAAATAATAGTCAAACGGCACGGATAAAAAAGTGTATGAATTCACTTTGTGAAAAATACAACTGTTCAGAAGAACAACTTTTATTGTCGTGGTTGGTTTCACATCCTTCAAAAATATACCCTGTTGTTGGCACCACATCGATACAAAGAATTGAAAATGCTATAGGAGCATTAAGGATAGAAATAGAACTCACCGACTGGTTTTTACTCTTAGAGGCTAGTCAAGGAAATGAGGTCCCTTAAAGATGAAAAATGGAAAATAAAATAGTATGCATCACAGGAGCAACAAGCGGAATCGGCTGGGCTTCTGCAAAAGCGTTTGCCAATCAAAATGTGCGTTTGATCCTTTGTGGAAGAAGAAAAGAAAAACTAGACGAATTGGAGAAACAACTCAATGTTGATTGCATTCAATTAGTTTTTGATGTAAGAGATCGAAAGGCTGTTTTTGATGCTTTTGACAGTCTTCCTCATTCCTGGAAACAGATTGCTGTATTGATTAATAATGCAGGAAATGCACATGGTCTTGATCCCGTTCAAACAGCAAATATTGACGATTGGGAGGCCATGATAGATGGAAATGTAAAAGGGCTGATGTATGTAACCAAAGCCGTATTGCCTCAAATGATAGCCGCTAAAAAAGGACAAATTATTAATCTAGGATCCATTGCTGGAAAAGAAGTTTACCCCAACGGCAGCGTATACTGTAGCAGTAAATTTGCAGTAGATGCATTTACAAATGGGCTCCGTATAGATCTCAATCCATTCAAAATCAGAGTAGGTGCAATTCATCCCGGTTTGGTGGAAACAGAATTCTCCAAAGTACGCTTTAAAGGAGATCTAGAACGTGCTGAAAAAGTATATAAAGGAATCGAAGCGCTTACTGCAGAGGATGTTGCAGATGCCATTTTGTACATGGCAACAGCACCTGAGAGAGTTAATATTGCTGATTTAGTTATTTTACCAACTCGTCAGGCAAATGCCTATGTTCAGAATAGGGAAGCCTAGCCTAGTTTATTGTTTCAAACATCCTTCTTTTTTTCAACGAGGGTAAATTTATGGGTTACCCCTATCGAAATGAAGTTCTAGGAGCAAAACTGCACGGATATTCCGATCATTTTCCGGTGTATATCGTTATTGGAAAAAGGAACTAATTGTGAAATGCGCTGCATTGATTCTCTACTCCTCCGCAATTTCAGGGTACAAAAAATGGTTATACGGAAAACGAGTAATATGGATTTGACGGACTTCTTGATATATTCGTTTTCTAAAATCTTCTAAATTTTCTTTGTTGAGTGCAGAAATAAAAAGTGCATTCCCATTGGCTTTATGATACCATGTTTTTTCCCATTCTTCAAGAGAGTAATGTTGTTTACCTCGCTCTTCGATTAATTCGGTTTCGTCCCAAAGCTCAGCGCTATAGGCGTCTATCTTGTTGAAAACCATTAAAGTTGGCTTATCCAAACTTTTGATTTCTTTTAAAATTTGATTGACCGACTCGATATGTTCCTCAAAATTGGGGTGGGAAATATCTACCACATGAAGTAATAGATCCGCTTCTTGAACCTCATCCAACGTACTTTTAAAAGATTCCACTAATTGCGTGGGTAACTTTCTGATAAACCCTACGGTATCACTCATCAAAAAAGGGAGGTTACCAATCACTACTTTTCTAACGGTCGTATCTAATGTAGCAAATAATTTATTTTCAGCAAAAACCTGACTTTTGGATACCACATTCATCAACGTCGATTTACCGACGTTGGTATAACCCACCAAAGCCACTCGAACCAAAGCCCCACGGTTTCCTCTCTGGGTCGCCATCTGCTTGTCAATGGTTATGAGTTTCTTTTTGAGTAAGGTGATTTTGTCTCGTACAATACGTCGATCTGTTTCAATTTCTGTTTCTCCGGGACCGCGCATACCGATACCCCCTCTTTGGCGCTCCAAGTGAGTCCAAAGCCCCTTAAGGCGAGGCAGTAAATATTCATATTGAGCCAGTTCAACTTGGGTACGGGCATAACTTGTTTGAGCACGTTGAGCAAAAATGTCTAAGATCAAACCCGTCCGGTCAAGGATTTTACACTTCAGTAATTTTTCAATATTTCCCTGTTGGGCTGGTGTGAGTTCATCATCAAAGATGACAGATGAAATATCATTGGCTTTTACGAAATCCATAACCTCTTGCATTTTTCCTGAGCCAATAAATGTCTTTGGATTTGGAGGGTCTATTTTTTGGGTAAAGCTTGTCATTACTTCTCCACCAGCGGTAAAAGCTAGAAAGGCCAGCTCGTCTAAATACTCTTTTGACTTTTCAACATTTTGATTGGAATTGATCACACCAATCAATACTGTTTTTTCTACATCAAGTGACTTTTGTTCAATCATCTTAGCCTTTCCATTTTTTCAATTCAAAGTTTTTACCATCAAAAATACCATAGGTAAAATGGGTAATCCAATCGCCGAGATTGATATACTTTGATTTTGGATTTAATTCAATTTCCATAGGGATATGCCGATGACCAAAAAGAAAAAAATCACGGTGTCTCTGTTTGAGTTTTCGCTGTGCATATTGTGCCAACCACTCTTTATCTTCTCCCAAAAATACAACATCTTCAGCCCCTGAGATTAATTTATTTTTTACTGAAAAATAATGACCTAAACGCATTCCTATATCTGGATGAAGTAACCGATATAACCACTTTGCCAGTGGATTGGTAAATAATTTTTTCATACGCTTGTATCCTTTGTCATTCGGTCCCAATCCATCACCGTGACCTATAAAAAATGAGGTGTTCTCAAGGGTAAAATCCTTAGGTTTATGGTACACAGGAATTCCTAATTCTGTTTGAAAATAATTGCGCATCCACAAGTCGTGATTTCCTACAAAATAATGCACTTCAATTCCGCTATCTACAAAATGTGCCAGCTTCCCCAACACACGAACAAATCCTTTGGGAACAACCTCCTTGTACTCAAACCAAAAATCGAATAAGTCTCCCAATAAAAATAAAACGGAAGCATCTTTTTCAATTTCATCCAACCAATTCAAAAAAATCGCTTCGCGTTTTTTACTTGCCTCGGGTGTAGGAGCTCCAAAGTGCTGATCGGAAGCAAAATAGATTTTTTTATTTTTTGGGATCTTCATCTGTTTGTCTATCCGATGGCTTGGTCTAGATCGGCAATTAAATCACGGGTATCTTCAATTCCAACACTTAGCCGAATTAAGGCATCAACAACACCGCTTTTTTCTCGTATTTCTTTGGGTATAGAAGCATGGGTCATACTTGCAGGGTGTCCCGCTAAACTTTCAACTCCGCCTAGAGATTCTGCTAGGGTAAATAACTTTAGTTTTTCCACGATTTGAATCGCGGAGTCATAATTAGCTCCTTTGGTAACAAAAGACAACATTCCGCCAAAATCAGTCATTTGAGATTTGGCTACCTCGTGATTGGGATGCTCTTCAAAGCCAGGCCAATACACCTTTTCAATTTTCGGGTGTTTTTGTAAATAAGTAGCTATTTGTGCTGCATTTTCACAGTGCCGTTGCATTCTAACATGTAGCGTTTTAATTCCTCTCAGGGTCAGAAAACTATCCATAGGGCCTGGTACCGCACCACTTGCATTTTGAACAAATCCAAGGCGCTCAGCCAAATTTTTATCTTTGGTTACTAAACTTCCCAAGATAACATCTGAATGTCCTGCAAGGTATTTTGTCGCAGAATGCATCACAATATCAGCTCCTAAAGTTAGCGGTTGCTGAAGGTAGGGTGAAGCAAAGGTATTGTCAACGGCAAGTATAATTTTACGTGATTTACACATTGTTGCTACTGCTTTGATATCAATTATATTCATCATAGGATTAGTAGGAGTTTCTACCCAAATCATACGTGTATTATCATTGATTGTAGCCTCAATCTGTTTGGTATCACTCATATTAACAAAATGAAATTGGATTCCAAAATCCTCAAAAATTTTGGTAAATAACCGATAGGAACCCCCATATAAGTCGTCAGTAGAAATAACTTCATCACCAGGCTTTAAAAGTTTTAAAACTGCATCCATAGCAGCCAATCCAGACCCAAAGGCAAAACCAAATTCTCCAGCTTCAATACTGGCAAGTGAACGCTCTAAGGCTTGTCGAGTGGGATTATGGGTTCGACTGTACTCAAACCCTTTATGTCCTCCGGGGGTAGTTTGAGCATAAGTTGAAGTTTGATAAATGGGCGGCATGACAGCGCCATATGCTTTGTCTGGGGCTTGTCCTCCGTGAATAGTTTTACTGTTAAAATGCAATTTATCCTTCATTTTATGCTTTATTTTTAAAAGCAAAGGTATTTGATTTTGAACAAAACCTCAGTTTTTCGATAAAATGATTTTTCTTTGCAACTTAATACTTCGATTATGCGAGCCTTTTTTTATTTAAGCAGCTGTGATACTTGTAAACGCATTATTAAAACCCTCAATTTAGACCCCACAATTGAACAAATCGATATCAAAAAAAATCCGCTGAACGAAAGTCAGTTAGATGCTCTGTACAAACGCTCTGAAAGCTATGAGGATCTTTTTAGTAAACGTGCCCAGCTCTATAAAAAAAGAGGAATAAAAGATCAATATTTGAAGGATACAGATTTTCGTGACCTCCTTTTAGAACACTACACTTTTTTAAAACGTCCAGTCTTAGTTTACGACCAAACTATTTTTATTGGCAACAGTTCCAAGGTGGTTGATGCCGCTAAAGTCTTTTTGGATGAACAATAGGTTTTTAGCGCTTTTGGCAGCTTTTGGTGCCACTACTATTTACGGTTTAAATCATACCATTGCTAAGGTCGTAATGCCTCATTATATTGGCCCTTTTGGTTTTATCATGTTGCGTGTCGTTGGGGCCTCTATTCTCTTTTGGTCGCTGAGTATCTTTACTCCAAAGGAAAAAATTGACCGAAAAGACTATCCCCGGATCATTGGAGTTGCCTTTTTGGGTATGTGTGTTAATATGCTGATGTTTTTTAAAGGACTACAGCTTTCTACTCCAATCAACAGTGGTGTTATTGTAACCCTTACCCCTATTATTATTTTGGTTCTTTCCGCCTTTTTTCTCAAAGAAAAACTGACTTCAAAAAAGTTTTTAGGAATTATTTTAGGATTTACAGGAGCCCTATTACTGGTTTTGTATGGAAATACTGCTCAGGTGCTCAATGCTCCTAATGTAACCCTAGGAAATGCACTCTTACTTATTAACTCCACCAGTTTTGGAGCCTATCTCGTTTTTGTAAAGCCCTTAACTAAAAAATACAGCACCATTACACTTATGAAATGGATGTTTTTGGCGGGGGTGGTAATGACATTTCCCGTCACCTTTTCTGAATTTAGTCAAGTGTCTTGGAGTACCCTCCCTTTTGAAGCTATTTGGCGGATGGGATTTGTTGTATTAGGCACAACATTTATGACCTATCTTTTAAATCTTTACGCCCTTAAAAGCCTGCCGGCAACTACGATCGGGGCTTTTACCTATTTACAACCTCTGATCACCATCATTTACGCCGTGATTACAGGAAATGACATTTTAGATGGGGTTAAAATAAGTGCCTGTTTACTGGTGTTTTTTGGGGTTTATTTGGTTTCGAAAAAGGCAAAAACTGAAAAGAGGATTTAGTTAAATTTGATCCAACCTCTACCGAAGACAAAAAACTGGAAGTTGTTCTTTTGTTTACCAAAGAATACGAAGATCGAAAATACCCTATTTCTTTTCCAGAACCCTTTGCTGCTATTCAATTAAAAATAGAAGAATACGGGTTGAGAAATAAAGATTTTATAGGATAAATTCTTTCGAAAATCCTGGTTAAGCTTAAGGGTTTTACTCCATCCCCGATTCCATAAGTAAGATCAAGAGAGCTAATTGAATGGCTTTATGCCCTTCTTTATTGATCCACCATTCATCTAAGGAGTGTGCTTTTCCTCCATCGCCTCCTCTGCCAATGGTTACTGCGGGGATTCCTTTTGCAATTGGAATATTTGAGTTGGTTGACCCCCTAGTAAGGTACGGTTCTGTTCCAAATGCCGTTGTGGCTGCTAGTGTTCTTTGGACAAGTGGCAATTGGTCCGAGAGTTCTCCCGAAGGACGGTTGCCTATTTTATTTATTTCTACAGTTAAGTCAGGTCCACGTCTCTTGGTCTTATTTTGATGCGCTAAGGCCTTTTGAACTGTTGTTTCTAATAATGCTTCCATAGCGTCTAAACGTTTGGGATCTACAGATCGAATATCAATTTGCATACTGGATTCAAAAGGAATAGAGTTGATGGAAGTCCCCCCAGAAATCACTCCTACATTATAAGTTGTTTTAGGTCCTTCACTGGTGTACTCATCGGCAACGTTGACAAAGTTACTAATAGCCTCACCTAAGGCATGATGTGGGTTTGCGAGACCAAAGGCACCCCAGGAATGTCCACCAGGACCTTTAAAAATAACTCGGTAGCGATACGACCCCAAACCTTTGTTGTTTACACGGCCAATCGCTCCGCCATCAATAGCAATCCAACTGTCTATACTAGGGCCATCTTCCCGAAATAAATGTTTGACCCCTCGTAAATCACCTAACCCTTCTTCCCCTACTGAGCCTACGAAGAGTACGTTGTCTTTGGGTTGAATCTGTTCTGTTTTGAGCGCTTCTAGGATAGTTAATAGCATACTTAATCCCCGGGTGTCATCTCCAATACCGGGAGCGTAAAGCGTATCGTTTTGAATACGCACTTTTACGTCTGTTCCTTCTGGAAAAACAGTATCTAAATGAGCGTCTAGAGCAACTGTTCGCTCTCCTTTACTTCCTCGTAATAGACCCAATACATTTCCTTCGGTATCAATCCAAACCGAGTCCATACCCAATTCATTAAAGTAGTCTGCAAAAACTGTTGCTCGCTTTGTTTCTTTAAATGGCGGTGCCTCAATTTCGGTTAATTCGATATGGCGCTGAACCGTTAATGCATCAAGCTGTTCAATTCGATTAAAAGCGGCTTTAATTTTCTTATTTTTTAAAAGTTTTTGGGTTGTTTTTAAATAGGATTTTTCAATTTGTGGCCCTTTTTGTGCAATTGAAAGTGAACAGAATAAAAAGAAAAGTAGGGTAAAAGCAAGCTGTAGAAATTTCATACTTATAGATTTAAATTTTTTGGTGTTCTTCCGTGTTTTCGAGTGTCCTCAGGAGTTAATATTTGGTATCCTTCCGCTTTATTGGCTGCCTTAAACTGGGTTATTAATTCCAGAGGTAAAGTGGTCAATTTTCTAGTTTTAAGATGCATCCATGCGCCCATCATTTCACAGCGCGCAACGTTTTCTCCTGATTGATTGTAGTAATTGTGCTCAAACGCAAAGAATGTACCCTCTTCACTCATACCTGCCAGTTCAAAAGAGACACGGATTTTATCGTCCGGCATTACTTCCTTAAAATAAAAAAGCTGCTCATTAAAAACAATGGGACCTATGGCCTGCATTTGAAGATCTTTATGCGTCAACCCAATATGATTTAAATAGGCCATCCGTGTTTCACTTGCATAACTAAGGTAAGTGATGTTGGCAAGATGTCGATTGGCATCTAAATCATTCCATCGAATTTCGAATTCTTTTAAAAACATGCAGCAATTTTTTTATAAAGCTATTCTTTTTCTATTTTTAACAAAATTTAATTCTATGAAAAATATTTTAAGTCTGCTTGCTTTTACGTTTTTAATTAGTTGTGGTTCAAATGAAGAAAAGAAAAAAGGGTTTGAATATAATAGAACTCAAAAAGAAGTAAAAAAATCTACAGCAAACGAAGGCTCTCAGGTTCCTGTTGATTTAGATAATAAAGGAATCGGTCCGATTACCGCTGTGGACTTTAGTAACCCTATAGATCAACAGCTGGCTACCGAGGGTGAAAATGCTTTTAAACAAAAATGTACCGCCTGTCACATGCCTGCAAGGAAACTTATTGGACCCGCTATGAGTGGAATTTACGAGCGTAGAAGTCCTGAATGGGTTATAAATTTATTATTAAACCCTACGGAAATGTTAAAGCAAGACCCTATTGCTAAAGCTTTGCTCAAAGAATACAATAACGTAATGATGCTCAATCAGAATCTCTCTCAGGAGGAATCCCGCGCTATTGCTGAGTATTTGAGAACTTTATAGTTTTCTGAGACATACATTTCATGTTTTTTTATTGTCCCCTATTTTTCCTCTTTACTGAATTTGGTTAAAAAACTCACTTTAATGACATGAAACGTTCACCTTTCATAGTATTTTTATTGGTATTGAATTGTCACTATTCGTTTTCTCAAAATTCAGAATGGAATAAAAGAGAAATCAATACCGGTTTTATTGAAGGGCTTTCCTTTGGGTTTTTAGTTCAAGGACAAACTAAATACCCCACCCCCTATTACGGCCCTGAAATTAAGGGTTTATACAATGACGGTTCCTATCATATTATGCTCGATTTATACATTAAAAAATTAATCCTTGGGTTTCAACTATCAGATGAATTTCTCTACATTGAAAACTTTGAGGATGTTTTATTAGATAATAATGGTGGAATTACTTCAGGTACTTTATGGAAACCTAGAGGATATAACGGTAGTTTTTCCGCTCTTACAAGAACCCTATGGATTTCCTTGGGTTATGCTATTTTTGACAAATTAAATTTAAAAATCAGTGCCGGATTTAGAAAAGGTCCTGCAGAAAGTATTTTTTTAAAAAACAAACTTGCGGAACAAGTAGCTTTGGGGTATAATTATAATAATCCCGATGTAATTTACAATACATCATCAGACACTCAAAACTCCTTTTCGGAAGTGGACTTTTCAGTCTCTCTAAATTATCCTATTAACATTTACGGGCGTTTTGGAGTTGTTCCTGAAATAGGGTACTCAATAAACTACGGAGGGCTTATGAGTGGAATAGCGCTTAAATATACAATTCCTGAAAGATCAAAAAGCGATTGAATTTTTTAGTAAACCTCATCCTCAATAGCGTTGGTTGTTTCCTGATTCAAAGCAGTTCATTTTTCAACGTTCCTCTAAAGTAAAGCCTTGAATAAGTCTCACTTGCATTTTTAATTTAAAAACTAATAACCTACAATGCTAAACAAAAATTTGACTCCTAAAATCAAAAATGCCCATAAGCAACAGCTTACAGGCATTAAACTATATAAATTTAAGCTCAGCAGAAACCCGCGAGATTGGCGAGTATCTACAACTTTATAAAGACCAAGCTTTTCCTCCAGTAGCTTCTGCAAGATCAACACACCCTCTTTGTTCTCCGGGTACGGGAGCATAAGCCAATACATTTTCTCCAATAAATTCATTGGTTTTAAATGCACTAACTGTAAGGCTTCTCAATTGGTTTGCAAAAGCAGCTGCATCTTTTTCAGAATCTGAAATTTCATTTCCTGGTTTAAGATATTTAGCTAGAACAGCATCCCAATCAGGAACGTCCATTTGATCCGCTCCTTTACCTGAAATCTCAGAGCTAGCAGTTAAAAAAGCTTTCCAGCCTTCAACAAAGCCACCTTGGCGTTCTGCATCCCAAACTGCTGCTATGTATCCGTCAGTAAATTCGGGAAGTTTCAATTCAATTGCTCCCGGTATATCAGTGGTTGGAATTATAAGGTCCATCAATTGGGAAATCTTTCCAAAATCAGATGAACTAAAAAATGCTGGTGTATATGTTGAAGCTGATTGACAGCTTTGAAACAAGCTAACTACTGTAGGTGTTACAGCAATTGCACCAAATCCTGTTCCAATATTTTTTAAGGCTTTTCTTCTATCCATTTCTAAAGTATTAAAGGTTCATTTTTTTCAATTCTTCAACAGCGTGATTTGCTGCTCTCGCCGTAAGGGCCATATAGGTCAACGAAGGGTTAACATTTCCTGCAGAAGTCATGGCTGCACCGTCAGTAACATAAACGTTTGGTACATCATGTACTTGGTTGTTTTTGTTTAAAACTGAAGTTTTTCGATCATGACCCATTCGAGCAGTACCCATTTCATGGATACCATTTCCGAGTATATACTTGGAATCGTATTTTCTGATATTTTTAACCCCAGCCAAATCTAACATTTCAGCAGCTTGGTCGGCCATATCTTTCCGCATGTTTAATTCATTCTCTTTGATTCCTGCATCAAAAACAACGGTAGGAAGACCCCATTCGTCTAGATTATCATAATCTAAACTTAATTTGTTATCGTGATAAGGAAGTATTTCACCAAAACCTGTAAGTCCTATAGACCAGCCTCCGGGTTCTGTAATTGCTTCTTTAAAACCGGCTCCATAACCAAGTTCAGCAACTTTGGAAGACCAGCCTCCTCTGCCACCACCTCCTTGGTAACCGTAGCCTCTAATAAAATCTTTTTGATCTGTGTTTCCTCCGATATTACGAAAACGAGGGATATAAACCCCATTCGGTCTTCTACCGGTATAGTATTTATCTTCAAATCCTTCCACAGAACCTTGTGCTCCTACTTGGAAGTGGTGATCCATTAGGTTATGACCTAATTCACCCGATTCATTACCCATTCCGTTTGGAAAATGCTCCGATTTTGATTGCATTAAAATTGACGTAGAAGCCACTGCAGAAGCACATAAAAAAATGACCTTTGCATTAAATTCAAAAACCTCTTTAGTGACTGCATCAATCACTCGAACTCCAGTAGCGCGCTTTGTTTCTGCATCATACATTAGCTCATGCACCACTGAATTTGGTCGCAAGGTCATGTTACCGGTAGCTTCTGCCATAGGTAAAGTAGAAGAATTACTAGAAAAATAAGATCCGAACGGACATCCTCTTCTACATCTATTTCGGTATTGACAATTAATTCTTCCTGCCCCTGGCTTTGTTCCCTCAGTAATGTGCGCCACCCTACCGATGGTTACAACACGATCATCGTATTTAGAATTAACCGCTCCTTTTAAAACGTCTTCTGCACAGTTTAATTCCATGGGCTTTAAGTAGTTCCCATCAGGAAATTGTGGCAACCCTAAGTTTTCACCACTGACGCCAATATGCTCTTCAACATAGTGATACCAAGGCTCTAAGTCTTTATATCGAATGGGCCAATCGGTTGCAATACCGTCTTTTGCATTGGCTTCAAAATCAAAGTCAGTTAATCGATAAGATTGTCTCCCCCATGTTAGTGAACGACCTCCAACATGATATCCTCTAATCCAGTTAAAGGGTTGCTTTTCGCTATAAGGGTGCTTTAAGTCATTGACAAACATGTGCTTGGCCGATTCAGAATTGACATATCCTGTTCTACTTTGCTTGGGTTGTTGCTTTCTTATTTCTTGTGTGATTACGTCTCCGTGTTTATAATCCCACGGATCATCGTTCATAGTGGTGTAATCTTCAACGTGTTTCAACATTCTTCCGCGCTCTAGGACAAGGGTTTTAAGTCCCTTTTCGCATAATTCTTTTGCTGCCCAGCCTCCGCTCACTCCAGTTCCTACGACAATCGCATCGTAATTTGTTTCCATTCAATTTGTTTTATTAGTTTCTAAGTAAGAGACTCAAATATAATTATTTTTAGATTGAATTCTAATAATTTGAATATATTTAAGGCTATACAAATTGATTGTGATCTTTTAAACGCTATTAAAATTTGACTGAGTTGTCAGTTACTGATTAACTCATCACTTAAAACAACCAAAAACATGAAACCTTTTTTAATATCTCTAGTTACACTAACCTTATTATTTGCTTGTCAAACCCAAAAAAAATCCCCCCCGGCAGAAGCCCCTTTTTTAAAGCTCTCTTTAGCGCAATGGTCTTTCAATAAGAGTTTTCGCTCGGGTAATGTATCTCCTTACGAATTTGCGAAGCTTGCAAGTGGATTAGGTTTTGAAGGTTTAGAATATGTTAATCAACTCTATACCGATGTCATGGATAGTGATGATAAACCAACCGCTATTCAAGCTTTTGTAGAAAAAAATAATGCCCTTGCAGCACAATATAAATTGAAAAATGTTTTGATAATGGTTGATAATGAGGGAGATCTTTCAACTTCAGATGAAAAGAATCGTTTAGAAGCAATTGAAAATCACAAATTATGGATTGAAGCTGCGCATAAGATGGGATGTGGCTCCATTCGTTTAAATCTTCATGGAGAAGAGGACAAAGAATTATGGATTAAAAATTCCATAAGCAGTCTCAGAACACTTTCTGAATACGCTGAACCATTAAACGTCAATTTAATTGTAGAAAATCACGGTGGAAATTCATCCAATGCAAACCTCTTGATGAAAGTAATTAATCAAGTTGGTTATGGTAATTGTGGAACACTTCCTGATTTTGGTAATTTTTGTTTAAGCAAAAATTGGGGTTCTCTTAAAGAAAATAAATGTGACAATCTTTATGATCCGTATTTAGGCGTTAGCGAGATGATGCCGAAAGCTTTTGGGGTTAGTGCTAAGGCATATGATTTTGATGCTGAAGGAAACGAAACCATACTCGACTACCAAAAACTACTTTCCATTGTTAAAAAAGCCGGCTATAAAGGTTTTATTGGAGTTGAATATGAAGGCGAGCACTTGTCTGAAGAAGAAGGAATTATTGCTACAAAAAAATTAATCGAAAAAATAGTTTCTAAATTGTAAGAATGAAGTTAACCTATAAACTTCAACTCTCATTTTTATTTTTTCTAGAATTTTTTATTTGGGGAGGATGGTTTGTCACTATGGGAACCTTTCTTTCTCAGAGTTTCAATGCGAGTGGAAATCAATTGGCAATGGCCTATGAGACTCAATCCATAGGGGCTATTATAGCGCCGTTTATTATAGGTTTAATTGCAGATCGATATTTTGCAGCTCAAAAGATTTTAGGCGTCTTACACCTCTTAGGCGCAGGACTCCTTTTTCTTGCTGGTGAGTCAACTAGTTTTGCTAGTTTTTACCCCTATATTTTTGTTTATATGCTTTTGTATATGCCTACATTGGCTTTGGCAAATTCTGTTGCCTTTCATCAGATGAAAAACCCCTCCAAAGAATTTGCTCCAATTCGTGTCTTGGGAAGCTTAGGCTGGATCATAGCTGGACTCACCATTGGCTATTTAGCATGGGAAAGCACTCAGGTGTTGAAGCATACGTTTTATATGACCTCAGCGGCTTCAGCATTACTTGGTATTTATAGCTTTTTCCTCCCCAATACCCCTCCTAAAATTAAACCGGATGACAAAATTAGCTTAAAAACCATCTTAGGTTTAGATGCCCTTGCTTTACTTAAGGATAGAAGTTACCTCACCTTTTTTATATCCTCGATTTTGGTTTGTATTCCATTGGCCTTTTATTATCAACACGCCAATCAGTTTTTAAATGAGGTTGGAATGCAGGCAGCAGCTTCTAAAATGGTCATGGGTCAGATTTCAGAAGTTTTCTTTCTATTACTACTTCCAGTTTTCTTAAATCGTTATGGACTCAAAAAAGTACTTGTATTCGGAGTATTAGCATGGGGATTGCGTTATCTGTTATTTGCCTTTGGTGATGCAGGAAGCAATACATGGATGCTCCTCTTTGGGATCATTTTACATGGAATTTGTTATGACTTTTTCTTTGTATCAGGTCAAATTTATACGGACTTTAAAGCAGGAGAACAATACAAAAGTGCCGCACAAGGTCTCATCACGTTGGCTACCTATGGTGTAGGCATGCTTATCGGTTTTCGCTTTGCCGGTTGGCTCACTGATCAGTACGTCAGTGAAAATGGACATTTTTGGAAGGAAATTTGGATTCAACCCGCCATTTTTTCTTTTGTTATATTAATCTTATTTTTAATTTCTTTTAAAAACGAAACCATCAAAATAAAATCAACATGAGTAAAATTAGACTAGGTGTTTTAGGAGGAGGCGGTGACTCTTTAATTGGAGTGCTTCACCGTGTTGCCTCAAACATGTACGACCGATATGAGATCGTAGGAGGTGTTTTTAATCCCGTTTACGATGAAAATATAAAATTTGCAGCACAAATTGGAGTAAATACAGATCGCGTTTACGTGGACTTTGATACACTAATTGCCGAGGAAATTAAACTACCAAAAGAAGAACGTATAGAAGTAGTTTCTGTTCTCACCCCCAACTTTTTGCACTTCCCCATGGCAAAAAAACTTCTTGAAAACGGTTTTCATGTCATCTGTGAAAAACCACTGACCACAACCCATGCCGAGGCAAAAGAACTAGAGGCACTACAAAAAAAACACAATTCAATTTTTGCGGTAACTTACACCTATACTGGCTATCCTATGGTCCGTCATATGAAACATATGATTGCCCAAGGAGAGTTGGGGGAAATCCAAAAAATTGATGTTCAATATTATCAAGGTTGGATTAACCCTGTGATTCATGACCCCGAAGTGCGTAAAACGGTTTGGCGTTTAGATCCCAAAAAAGCAGGAATAAGCTCCTGTATAGGAGATATTGGAACCCATGCCTTTCAAATGACAGAATATCTGACAGGAATGGAAGTAAAATCCATACTTGCAGACCTGAATATGCTTTATGAAGACAATAGTCTAGATATAGATGGAACGGTATTGGTTCGTTTTTCTGATACAGTTAAAGGGGTAATCAGAGCCAGTCAAATTGCAACAGGTGAAGAAAACGGGCTAACGGTAGCTGTTTACGGTAAAAAAGGTGCTTTTAGATGGGAACAAGAAAATCCAAACTTCCTTTATCACCTAAAGGATGATGAACCTCGAAGAGTCATCAAGCCAGGAAATGCATACACTTCAGCAGTGGCTCAAGATGGAACTAAACTTCCTGGAGGACACCCAGAGGGAATCTTTGACGCGATGGGGAATATTTACAAAGGAGTTGCAAAAGCGCTTCGAAATGAAAAATCATTTGATGGAGAGTATCCAACCATGAACGATGGTGTTCGCGGAATGCTCTTTATAGAAAAAGTTGTAGAATCACATAAAAACGGAAACGTATGGCTCAGCCTGGAAAATCAATGAAAACAATAAAAGGACCTGCAATTTTTCTTGCACAGTTTGTAGATAGCGCCGCCCCTTTCAATTCCCTCGATGGAATGTGCCAATGGGCTGCTGATTTAGGATATAAAGGAATTCAAATCCCTACCTGGGAACACTTTTTAATTGACCTAGATAAAGCTGCTGAAAGTCAAACCTATTGCGACGAGCTTAAAGGTAAAATCAATTCTTATGGATTGGAAATTACAGAACTTTCAACTCACCTTCAAGGTCAACTGGTTGCGGTGCATTCAGCATACGATCTCATGTTCGATAACTTTGCCCCTGAAGCGGTTAGAAACAATCCTAAAGCACGAACTGCTTGGGCCGTAGAAACCATGAAAAAAGCAGCCATCGCTAGTAAGCGTTTAGGATTAAAAACCCATGCTACCTTTTCTGGTGCGCTGCTATGGCATACCTGGCATCCTTGGCCTCAACGACCCAACGGTTTAGTTGAGTTAGGCTTTAAAGAATTAGCCAACCGATGGAAACCCATACTCGATGTTTTTGATGATAACGGGGTAGACGTGTGCTACGAAATTCATCCTGGAGAAGACCTTCATGATGGGGTCACTTTTGAGCGCTTTTTAGAGGCTACTGGAAATCATAAACGGGTTAATATACTCTATGATCCAAGTCATTTTGTATTACAGCAGCTTGATTATATCGAATACATCGATCATTATCATGAGTTTATTAAGTCATTCCACGTCAAAGATTCTGAATTTAAACCGAACGGTAAAAAAGGAGCATTTGGCGGATATGGGGATTGGATTGACCGTGCTGGTAGATATCGCTCTCCTGGAGATGGGCAAATAGATTTTAAAACCATCTTTACTAAACTCACTGAATACGGTTGTGATTTATGGGCAGTAATGGAATGGGAATGTTGCATCAAAAGTCCAGAACAAGGGGCTCGAGAAGGAGCACCATTTATCAAAAACCATATCATTGAGGCTACTCAAAAAACATTCGATGATTTTGCTGGTGGTAAAACCGATGAACAATTCTTAAAAAATATTTTAAATCTTTAATATGAAAAAATTAATCCTTGTATTGATCGTGTTGGGAACTTTAAGCAGTGGGTCCTATTTGACAACAGCACAACCCAATCCCGGAGCTGAATGGGAATCTCTTTTTGATGGTGAAACCCTTAACGGGTGGCATCGATTTAATCGAAAAGGAGTACCCCCTATATGGACCGCAAAAGATGGCGTATTAACCTTTGATCCCGCACTTCGCCCTAAAGGAGATTACGTTCATGATCTTGTAACCGATAAATCGTACAAAAACTTTGAACTATCTATCGAATGGAATATCGCTGAGGGCGGTAATAGCGGTATTTTCTATGGCGTTCAAGAAGGAGAATCGCACAACAAACCCTACTCTACTGGTCCGGAAATACAAGTGTTAGACAATGAACGACATCCTGATGCCAAAGCCAATCCAAAATTTCATCAGGCTGGGGCGCTCTATGACTTGGTGCAACCTACTAAAGATGTATGTAAGCCCGCTGGTGAATGGAACCATGTTCTGCTTAAAATCGATCATAATAAAAACAAAGGTAGCGTAACGTTAAACGGTACTTTAATTGTTAACTTTCCGCTAAGTGGTCCCGAATGGGATGCTTTAGTATCCAATTCTAAATTTAACGACGATTGTAATTTCAAACGCTTCGGTAAATTCAAATTAGGCAAAATTGGACTGCAAGACCACGGTGATAAAGTGTCTTTCAGAAATATAAAAATTAGAAAACTATAAATACAATCATCATATGATAAAGTCCATGACGGGTTACGGAAAAAAAGAAACCCAATGGGAGGACAAAAGGATCAGTATAGAAATACGCGCTTTAAATAGTAAGATTGCAGATATAAACTTGCGAACCCCCTCTTATGTAAGAGAGCTCGATACTGAAATTCGCAAGCATTTGGCGGCTAAAATGAATCGTGGGAAGATTGACTTAAACATGTACATCGAATTCAACGGCCTTAACGCACCCACTAAAATTAACACTCAAATTGTAGAATCTTATCTAAAACAATTGGAGGCTTTGGGTGAGACTCCACTCAGTGAGCGACTTGCCATAGCAATGCGTTTACCTGATACTTTATCGTCCGATCGGGAATCATCCTTGGAAGCAGAAGAAAAACAGGTCGTATTTGAACTCTTAAACACCGTGATCGATGACATCAATAGTTACCGAAAAGATGAAGGGGCTGTTTTAGAAAAAGACTTTATCCATCGTGTTAGATTAATTGAAGGACATTTGGAATCCGTCAAAAAAATTGATCCTGAACGCAATCAAAAAATTGAACTCAAACTTAGAGAAGCCTTGGCCGATTTAAAAATTGAAATTGATCAAAATCGCTTTGAGCAAGAATTGATTTTTTACTTCGAAAAATATGATATCACCGAAGAAAAAGTACGCCTTAAAAATCACTTAGATTACTTTTTAAAAATCATGAAAAGTGAAGAAGCTGTGGGTAAAAAACTGGGCTTTATTGCGCAAGAAATGGGAAGAGAGATTAATACTATAGGCTCTAAAGCCAATCATTCTGACCTCCAAAAAACTGTGGTTCAGATGAAAGACGAATTGGAAAAAATAAAAGAACAACTCTTAAACGTACTTTAAGGTGAAAACCGGAAAGCTCATTGTTTTTTCAGCCCCATCAGGTAGTGGTAAAACTACGCTTGTCCGTCATTTGCTTTCTCAATCTTTACCCCTTGGATTTTCAATTTCTGCAACCTCTAGAAGCCCTCGAGGAACAGAACAAGACGGTGTGGATTATCATTTTCTGAGTCCCGATGAATTTAAAAAATACATTGATCAGGATGCTTTTATTGAATATGAGGAAGTGTACCAAGGCTTGTTTTACGGAACGCTTCAATCTGAACTCCAACGGTTATGGGATCAAGACCAACACATTCTTTTTGACATTGACGTCAAAGGAGGATTGAATATCAAAAAAAAATATCCTGCAAATACACTTTCCATATTTGTTCAACCGCCCGCAATTGAAGTTTTAGAAGAACGCCTGCGAAAGCGTGCTACAGATAACGAAGAAACGATACAAGAGCGTGTTCAAAAAGCACGAATCGAGATGCGATTTGCTGCCGAATTTGACCGTATCCTTATCAATGATGACCTAGAAACAGCAAAAAAAGAAGTGGTTCAAATTGTTCGTAATTTTATAGAATCCTAGGGGAATTCCTACCTTTACACCGTGAAAAAAGTTGGTCTCTATTTCGGAACGTTTAACCCCATTCATAAGGGTCACTTGGCCTTGGGAAATTACTTCCTTAAACATACTGATTTAGAAGAAATTCGGTTTATATTAAGTCCTCAAAATCCTTTTAAAACTGACCAAGAACTTTTAGCTGAGCATCACCGATTGGAAATGGTTCGCCTGGCAATAGAAAAACTTCCTCAGTTAAACTGTTCTGATGTCGAATTTTCGCTACCCAAACCCAGTTACACCATAGACACCCTAAAGCATCTCATTGAAAAAGAACCTGGGGTTTCATTCGTTTTAATAATGGGTGAGGATAATATGGTGCATTTTGAACATTGGAAAGACTACCAAACCCTACTCATGCTTGTAGAACTCTATGTTTACCCAAGAAAGCATGGAAATAATATCTCCGAGGTATTTTTAAACCATCCCAAAATCCAATGGACTGCTGCGCCCCACATCCCAATTTCTGCTACCGAAATACGCGAAGGGATTAAACGCAGAAAAGACATGAGTGACTGGGTACCCCAAGCGTGTTGGAATTACCTGACAGCAAAAAAGCTTTATCAATAAATTAATGTCTTGAACTAAAGAAGATCCTTAGATCTGATCTACTTCTGATCTTCTTTGCTATTCATTTTTTAAGACTTTTTAGGATTTAAAAAGCTGGCAAAGGACATGGTAATCTTTAAATACAAGCTAGGATAGACAAACTATTATATTAACAAGGGTTAATGGATAGTTTAAGTTCTGAGAGAACTACTGCTAACAAAAGTTAAATAGTTTAAGTGCTTTTGTTCTCTATAGTGTAGAAAATTGAACCGATACCTTCATTTCAAAATTTCCTCTATCAAACGCTTTGTCAAGGCCTCTCTGGTCCATTTTACAAGGTGAGGAGTTTTGTTTTTGGGGAGGAATCTAGATAGCTCATGAGATGGGATAATCTTTAGGTCTGCTTGACCTTTATAGTTTCAGTAGTCCCGATATACATAGACATGTTGGTGGTTTTGGAATTATGGGACTCATTTCTGGCCAAACGCCTGGTTTTTTAGCCTATGAAAGGTGGCTGCTAGGTTAGTTATATGATTTACAAATTTTTTGTAATTTTTCGGGTACTATTACAGTGATCGAATCTATATCGTCAAGTGATATAGTCCTCGTGAAGGTTTAATGAAGACTGTATAATTATTTAGTATTCTTTACTTCAAATTACAGATAAAACACGCATTCTAAAACTTATAACAGACTAACCTATTTGGAGAAAAATGGCAAAATACTTTACACGTTACTGAAAACGTGTAAAGAAAATTGAAAAATCTTTACATGAAATGTTGTACTTTTGAAAATATGTAAAGAAAATCGGAAAATCTTTACATGAAATAGTGATGTGTAAACCATATCAAATAATGTTACTATGAGTTGGAAACCATCTTATTTGCCGTATGAAAAAGATTTAGAAACCAAGGCTGTACTGAAAAAACTAGCCCGTGCTCACCGTGCACTTGCAGAATTGAAAGGAGTCGCTCAAACTATTCCAAAACAAGAAATCTTAATTAATACTTTAATTATACAAGAGGCAAAAGACAGTTCTGAAATAGAAAATATTGTTACAACTCATGACGAATTGTACAAAAGTTCACTGGGGTTTGAAAAGTTTATTTCCCCTGCTGCAAAAGAGGTGCAAAATTATATCGCAGCTATAAAAAGAGGTTTTTCAATTGTTTCAAAACAAAAGATATTATCGACCAATAACATTATCGAAATCCAAGAAATTCTGGAAGATAATAAAGCGGGCCTGCGAAAAATCCCCGGCACTACCCTAAAGAATGAACAAACTGGAGAACTAATTTATGAGCCTCCACAAAGCGCAATAGAAATTCAGAGATTGATGGAAAATCTTGAAATGTTTGTCAATGACAATACGCTTACAGATTTTGATCCAATTGTAAGAATGGCCATAATACATTTTCAGTTTGAAAGCATTCACCCCTTTTATGATGGAAATGGAAGGACGGGTAGAATTATCAATATTTTGTATTTGGTCTTAAATGATTTATTGGAAATTCCAATTCTATATTTGAGTAGGTTCATAATTCACAATAAGGCAGCCTATTACCAAAAATTACAAGATGTACGTGATCATGATCGTTGGGAAGAATGGCTTTTATACATAATCTCAGCAGTAGAAGAGACGTCTTATGATACCATTCGCCTAGTGAATAACATCAAGGAAGAAATGATAAAGATGAAAAATATATTGCGTAACAACTATAAATTTTATAGTCAGGAATTACTCAATCATTTATTCAAACAACCGTACACTAAAATTGAACTTTTACAGAAAGACTTGGGGGTTAGCCGTGTGACTGCTTCAGTATATTTGAATAAGCTGGCAAAGGACATGGTAATCTTTAAATACAAGCTAGGAAAGACAAACTATTATATTAACAGGGCTTTAATGGATACTTTAAGTCCTGAGAGAACTAATGCTAACAAAAGTTAAATGGTTTAACTGCTTTTGTTCTCTATACCATAGTGTAGAAAATTGAACCGATACCTTCATTTCAAAATTTCCTCTATCAAACGCTTTGCCAAGGCCTCTCTGGTCCATTTTACAAGGTGAGGAGTTTTGTTTTTGGATTGTTTTTTTTGTTCGAGTAAAAACTTTAAATGCAGCTTCATGGTGGTCTTATCTTGGTCTTGTACCATCCAAGCATTTGTCCCTTGGGTTAGAAACTGAGCTGCTTCAGAATTGGGATTGCCTAAAGAAAGGATGGGTACTTCTGTCGCCATATATTCCAATAATTTTCCCGAGATCATTTGGGTTTCTGCACCTTTAAAAATAAAGTTTAGCAAAAGATCTGCGCTTTTCATTAAGGCAATAGCCTGTGCGTGTGAAAGATAACCCAAATACTGAACCTCCACTTTGGGGAGACTGGTTTTTAGTTCTGTTATAAGGACCGGGTTAATGTTTCCTGCAAGGGAAAAGTGAAGGGTAAAAGTTTGAGACAATTCGTTGAGAACATCTACCAGCGTTGAATACGTTTGATTTTGGGTCAACAAGCCAGTATAGACAATATGAAACTCCTTTTTCTTAGGAGCGGCTTGAGTTTGTTGCATCAAGTCCGCATCATAACCATTGGGAAGGGCAAGGTATTTCTGGTCTGGAGCTTTTTGTTTTAAACTTTGGTGCAGATCTCCTGCTGTGGTTGTAATTACTCCCTTGGCATTCTGGAGGATCAACTTTTCTAATGCGGTGTCTTTGGCTTGGCTACTAGATGTTCGACGAAGCTGTTTATTGTAAAAAATATCGGCCCAGGGATCACGGAAATCCACCCACCAATTTAGCTTAAACTGGACTGCCAATCGCATGCCCGCTAAATGTGTAGAATGAGGTGGCCCAGTGGTAATAAGACAATGGATTTTTTCTTGCTCCAAAATCTGCTGTGCGGCTTTTACTGCAAAGGGAATCCACCCTTTACGCGCATCGGGAATAAAGAAATTCCCACGAATGTAGGCTGCAATTTTTCCAAAGGTACTGGTGGTAGGAACTTCCCCCTGGGGCAAGCCTTTTAGTACATTACCAGAAGTGAGACGCGAGTACCAGCGCAAGGGTTCTCGGGTTGAAGTTTTGATGACGCGGATTCCCTCAACTTCTTTAATTAAACTACTGTCTAAAACGGGATAGGATGCTTGCGTTTCGTCCACTGTGATAACAATAGGTTCCCAACCCAACTTTTGTAAATACTTTGCAAAATACATCCAGCGCTGTACTCCAGAGCCTCCAGATGGGGGCCAGTAGTACGTTACGATCAAAATTTTTTTTGCTTTAGCTTTCACGCTTCTTTTTTGCCTTCCATAAAGGTACGGAAGAACACGCTTCGCCGTAAAATAAACTTTTGGCAACAGGCTGTAATCGCTGAATCAGCTGAATATAGGCATCGTTAGGAATGGTAGGGTCAGAACATCCTTTGATTATCAGTGGCTTATCTTTAAAGGAAGTCAGGTCAAGTTCCGCTATAACCTTCGAAAATAAGTGACGCTCCAAATCCTTCAAGGATCCCATTACAACTTCTTTTGCATAGGGTTGTAAATAAGTGGTTACCAAGAGTGAAGCCCATGCAGGTATTATCGCTGTATTGGAGCAGTGTATGGCAATAAAATGATCTTGGTATTGGGACCAATCTTCTTGTTTTAGTACATCGCGAAAAGATTTTTCCCGTAATAAAAATCCTTCTTCCAACCATTGAGAAAGATCGATTGAAGTTCTTGGTCCTTTGGGAATCCAATCCTCTAAATCAAGGGTAACCAAAGAGCTATTTGCAACTTTATTTACAATTGATTCTCCCATTGGTTAAAGCATTCCGAGTTCTAACTTGGCTTCCTCACTCATTAGGTCCTGCGTCCATGGTGGATCAAAAGTGATTTCTACCTCAGCAGCCTTAACGGCGTCTAATGATTTCACTTTTTCCTCAACTTCCATGGGTAGTGACTCAGCCACGGGACAGTTGGGTGTCGTTAAAGTCATTAAAATCTTTACATCAGAATTTTCGTTGACAAATACATCGTAAATCAATCCCAATTCATAGATGTCAACAGGAATTTCTGGATCGTAAATTGTTTTTAAAACAGTTACGATTTTTTCACCTAAGGCAGCAGTATCTAGTGTTTCTGACATTGTGTTTTAATTCAGTTGTGTTTGGTATGCTATTGCATACATTTTTATCTGTTTGATCATTGAAACCAAACCATTGGCTCGTGTAGGTGATAAATGTTCTTTTAATCCAATTTCATCAATAAAATCAGTATTCGCTTCCAATATTGCTTTGGGGTGTTGATGTGAAAAAACACGAATCAGTATTGCTATAATTCCTTTTGTTATAATGGCATCACTATCAGCTGTAAAAACCAATTGGTCTTTCTCTAGATCGGCATGGACCCATACTTTACTTTGACAGCCTTTAATAATATTATCCTCTGTTTTGTATTCTACAGGAATTAACGGTAGGGATTTACCTAAATCAATCATGTGTTCGTAACGTTGCATCCAATCATCAAAAATTGAAAACTCTTCAATGACTTCTTGCTGTCTTTCTGCTATAGTTTTCATAATTAAAATTAAAAAATTATTGCAACATAATTATGGCCTTTTGAAGACCTTCTACTAATTGATCAATTTCTTCTTTGGTGTTATAGAAAGAAAATGAAGCTCTGACTGTTCCAGGTATTTGATAGTAATCCATAATCGGTTGTGCGCAATGGTGCCCTGTACGGACAGCAATCCCCATTTGATCTAAAATACTTCCTATATCATAGGGATGTAATCCCATAACATTAAATGAGATAACAGCGGTTTTAAGCGCTGACTCACCATAAATTTTAATTCCTGGGAGTTTTTTTAGCTTGGTAGTAGCGTAGTTCAATAAATCCGCTTCATAAGATGCAATAGCTTCAAAGCCAATGGAATTCATATAATCCAATGCGGCTCCGAATGCAATTCCTCCCGCTATGTTGGGGGTTCCTGCCTCAAATTTATGTGGGAGATCGGCATAGGTCGTTTTTTCAAAGGTAACGGTTGCTATCATTTCTCCTCCTCCTTGGTAGGGGGGTAATTTATTGAGTAACGCCTCTTTTCCGTAGAGCATTCCAACCCCTGTGGGACCACAGAGTTTATGTGCTGAAGTCACGTAATAGTCTACATCCAAAGCTTGAAGATCGGGTTTAATATGAGGACATGCTTGTGCCCCATCAATCAATACTTCTGCTGCTACAGCATGGGCTTTGTTGATGATTTCCTCTATGGCATTTATTGTTCCAAGGGCATTGGACACATGATTTACAAATACCAAACGTGTTTTAGAATTTAAAAGCGCGTCATACGCTTGCATGTCCAATGTACCCTTTGGGGTCATGGGTATTACCTTCAACTGTGCTCCTGTTCGTTCACAGAGCATTTGCCAGGGGACAATATTGGAATGGTGTTCCAGGGCTGAAATGATTAATTCGTCTCCTGCTTTAAGTAAGCCGGTGTAACTCGAAGCGATCAGATTGATGCTTTCAGTAGTTCCAGCAGTTAGAATGATTTCATGAGCATGCGCTGCATTAAAGTGTTTTTGAACTGTTTGACGAGCAGCTTCATAGGCCTCAGTTGCCTCTTGACTTAATTTATGAACGCCTCGATGAATATTTGAATTTAAGCGAGTGTAGTAATCAGTAATAACATCAATAACCTGAGTAGGCGTTTGAGAAGTTGCCGCATTGTCAAAATAGACTAAAGGCTGGCCGTTAACTTTTCGGGAAAGTATGGGAAAATCAGCACGAATCTTTGTTACATCAAACATCTACAGTTCAAATCCAAGGTTAACACCTAATTTCTTTGCAATTTGTCCATTGATTCGCTTTTTCAAGGAAGGCAACTGCACGCTTTCTAATACATTATTTGCAAAGGCATAGGTCATCAGTGCTTTGGCCTCTTTTTTGGGAATCCCTCTGGATCGCAAATAAAATAGTGCTTCCTCGTCTAGCTGACCAATTGTACATCCGTGAGAACACTTCACATCGTCTGCAAATATTTCCAACTGAGGTTTGGTATTTACTGTAGCCTTATCGTCTAGAAGAATATTATTATTCTGCTGAAATGCATTGGTTTTTTGAGCAATTTTATCCACTAAAATTTGACCATTGAAAACACCCTCAGAACGCTCGGCAAAAATTCCTTTATAATCCTGATGGCTTTCACAGTTGGGCTGAGCATGATGCACTAAAGTGGCATGATCTACGTGTTGTTTTTCATGCAAAATAGTAACCCCTTTAAGAGTTGACATGATATGCTCTCCTTTGTGAAAATAACACAGATTATTTCGAATCAGTTTCCCGCCTAGTGAAAAGGTATGCATGCTGGCATGGCTGTTTTTTTCTTGAACGATAAATGTACTGTCTATTAATGAAGCAGAAGGAAGGTCATTTTGTAATTTATAATAATCTAAAAATGCATTTTGATGAACGTAAATCTCTGTTACACAATTAGTAACCACAGGATGCTCTTTAAGGCTCTGATGGCGTTCTATGATCTGAACTTGTGCATTTTCGTCTACCACGATAAGATTTCTCGGTTGAAGCCACAAGGCTTGTTCGTTTCCAGAAGAGAAATGAATAATCTCAATTGGTTTTTCTGCAACCACACTTTTAGGAATATAAATATAGGCCCCCTCTTTAGCATAAGATGTATTTAAGGCGGTCATACTATCATCTTCAGGAGCAATTTTATTGAAATACCTATCAATTAAATCCTTGTACTTGGGTTTGGTCAACGCTGCAGACATCAAACAAACATCTAGACCGTCATGGGTAGTATTGGATAAAAATGGGCTGTAAACACCATCAATAAAAATTATCTTGTAGGTATCTGTATCGTAGAGGAAATATTTTTTTACATCATTAACCTCAATGCTACTTTCTGATTTAGGAAACAAGGCATAATCTTTTTTGAGCAAGGCCTCCAAGGAGGTGTATTTCCAAGCTTCTTCTTTTTTAGAAGGGAATCCTTTGTCTTCAAAAATTTTGAGTGCTGTAGCACGAGCCTGATGAACACTGTCATTAAGATTCAAATCCTCTTCAAAGGCAAGATGAGAAGAAAGTAGTTTTTCTTTAAATTCCATGAGATGCCAATTCTTTGATCCAGTCATATCCTTTGGCTTCTAATTCATGAGCCAATTCTTTGGTTCCAGATTTGACAATCTTACCATCAAAAAGTACATGAACAAAATCAGGTACGATATGGTCTAACAGTCTTTGGTAATGGGTGATTACTATAGTAGCATTGTCTTTGTTCTTGAGCTTATTTACCCCATTGGCAACAATTTTTAGCGCATCAATGTCTAGTCCAGAATCTGTTTCATCTAAAATAGAAAGAGAAGGTTCAAGCATGGCCATTTGAAATATTTCATTCCGTTTCTTTTCTCCTCCTGAAAATCCTTCGTTGAGAGAACGCGATAAAAATTTAGAGTCAATATCTAGAAGTTTAGCTTTTTCTCTGATTTTTTTGAGCAGTTCACTGGCAGGCATATCTTCTATACCTTTCGCTTTTCGATTGGCATTGATTGCTGTTTTAATAAAGTTTGTGACTGATACCCCTGGAATTTCCACAGGGTATTGGAAAGAAAGAAAAATTCCTTCGTGAGCGCGTTGTTCAGCATCTAATTCAGATAAATTTTTCCCCCTGAGAAGCATTTCACCTTTGGTTATCTCATAGTCTTCATTCCCAGCGATTAACGAGGACAAGGTGCTTTTCCCAGAGCCATTTGGCCCCATTATAGCGTGAACTTCACCGGCTTTAACATCTAGGTCAATTCCCTTAAGGATTGCCTTACCATTAACTTCGGCGTGTAAATTTTCAATAGTTAACATAATTGTTTTTTTTATCCAACAGATCCCTCAAGAGAGATTTCTAATAATTTTTGTGCTTCTACGGCAAATTCCATTGGTAACTTATTCAAGACTTCTTTACTGAATCCGTTTACTATTAAAGCAATTGCTTTTTCAGTATCGATTCCTCTTTGGTTACAATAAAAGATTTGATCTTCACCAATTTTACTGGTAGTTGCCTCATGCTCAATTTGGGCAGAGTTATTTTTTGCTTCAATGTAAGGAAAAGTGTGTGCCCCACATTCATTGCCCATTAGCAAGGAATCACATTGGGAGAAGTTTCGCGCATTCTTTGCTCTTGCTCCTACTTGAACAAGACCTCTATAGCTGTTTTGAGATTTTCCAGCTGAGATTCCCTTTGAAATAATGGTACTTTTTGTATTCTTCCCTAAATGGATCATTTTCGTTCCGGTATCCGCTTGCTGATAATTATTGGTAACGGCAATAGAGTAAAACTCACCTACGGAATGATCCCCTTTTAATATACAAGAGGGGTACTTCCAAGTAACGGCTGAGCCAGTTTCTACTTGGGTCCACGAAATTTTGGATCGGTTATGGCAAATTCCGCGTTTGGTCACAAAATTAAATACGCCCCCTTTACCTTCTTTGTCTCCAGGAAACCAGTTTTGAACGGTAGAGTACTTAATTTCTGCATCGTCAAGCGCAATGAGTTCTACGACAGCAGCATGCAGTTGGTTTTCGTCTCTAGAGGGCGCTGTACAGCCTTCCAAATAACTTACATAACTCCCTTGATCAGCAATCACTAATGTGCGTTCAAACTGTCCTGTACCCGCTTGGTTTATTCTAAAGTAAGTCGATAATTCCATTGGACATCGGACTCCTTTTGGTATATAACAAAATGAGCCATCTGTAAAGACGGCACTGTTTAATCCTGCGTAATAATTATCCTTAGGAGGGATTACACTTCCTATGTATTTTTTTACCAATTCTGGGTGCTCTTTAATGGCTTCCGATATGGAGCAAAAAATAATTCCTTTCTCTGCTAAAGTCTTTTTAAATGTGGTGGCTACAGATACCGAGTCCATGACAATATCTACTGCAACTCCAGATAATTTTTTTTGTTCGTCTATTGAGATTCCTAATTTTTCAAATGTCTTGAGCAATTCAGGATCGACCTGGTCTAAGCTATCGTATTTGGGTTTTGATTTGGGTGCAGAATAATAAGAGATGGCTTGTAAGTCTGGCTTTTTATAGTGGACATTGGCCCATTCAGGTTCTGTCATTTCAGACCATGATTCAAATGCCTTAAGTCTCCATTCAGTCATCCATTCAGGTTCACCTTTCTTTTTAGAAATACCTCGAACAACGTCTTTATTCAATCCAACAGGAAAGGTGTCTGAGTCTATATCAGTGTAGAAACCGTATTCGTATTCCTTGGTTTCTAACTCTTTTTTTAATTCTTCTTCAGTATAAGCCATTTTATCTATTTATAATGAAAAACTCTCACCACAACCGCAAGTTCGTTGTGCGTTTGGATTGTTGAACACAAAGCCCTTCCCATTCAACCCTCCTGAGTATTCTAAAGTGGTTCCAATTAGGTAAAGAAGACTCTTTTTGTCAACCAAAATCTTAACTTGATTGTCTTCAAATAATTTATCATCACTATGCAGTTCGTGATCAAATTTTAGATCATACGATAATCCAGAACAGCCTCCGCTCTTAACACCCACACGAACAAAGTCTTCAAGGGGATTAAACCCTTCTTCCTTCATCAGTATCGAAACTTTTTCTTTTGCTGTTTTAGCTACCTTTATCATCTTATGAAGAATTAATCTAAATAATATACAAATATAGCGTATTTATTGGTATTTGCTCAATAAGACTATTGTTTTAAGCTATGTATTGATTGGGAAATTTAATTCCAAATGGCTATCAAGATATCTTTTCCTCCTTTGGATGCAGAAAATTGTCCTGAACTACTGTCTGTACTTCCTACAATAATTACGTCACCCTTTGGATTTAGGGCAATTGCTTCTCCTAGATCTAATCCATTGCCTTCAATCCGGTGAGAACTCATTAAGGCTCCATTTGAACGTGTATAGTATAAGGTTACATCATTATCAAGTACATTTTCCTGTGTTTGAATAGTTCCGCTGTAACCTAAGGCCATAAGTGTCCCGTCCGGTCGTTGAATCAGGTCATTTAAGGTGTCAAATTCACTAGCACCAATATTTTGTGACACTATCAATTCGCCTTCAGAAGAGAGCCAAGCCAGTATCCCGTCTGAGGAACCCAAGGGGTTAGAAATGTCTTTATCTTGACTGAAAGTTTGTCCAGCAATAAGAAAATTACCGGTCTGAGTTTCAATGACTGCCTTCCCAATATCATATTCGCTACCTCCTACAGATCGTTCCCAAAGCAAGTTCCCTTTAGAATCAATTTTAACTACCCAAATATCATACCCTCCTTTTGGGTTTGAAACATCAACGTCCTGACTTTCAGAGCTTCCTACCAATATAAAATTTCCTTTTTGAGTCTCCACAGCATCATAAGAGCGATCGTTACTCGTCCCGCCAAAATACCTGCGCCATTGAAGATTTCCATTTTCATCAAGTTTGTGGCACCAAAACTCACCTACTCCATGCTTTCTTGTGAGGTGACTTTGTTTTCCGTCCTGACCTTGACCATTGGACGCAGTTACATCCAAAAATCCATTAAAAAATAGCCCTCCATCTGAAGTAGCTATAATATTGTAAGCATGATCGTGACCAAAGAATCCAAAACTTTTTTGCCACAGTAAATCCCCATTTGCATCTACCTTAAAAACCCAATTGTCATGCTGACCTTGATTTTGAGTAAGATCTCCATCACTACTTTTACTGTAACCAACCACGGCAAAACCTCCGTCAGAAAGCTGAACGACATCATGCCCTCGGTCATCACCAGAGCCTCCAAAAGTCTGAGTCCATTCTAGGTCATAAGTTGCGCTGAATTTCATCAAAAAAATATCACTCCCAACATAACTTTTATTTGAAAAATTCCCATCCGTACTTTGGGTGTTCCCTACCACTACAAATCCTCCATCTTTGGTAATTTGAATTCCATGAGCAATATCTTCTTGACTCCCTCCATAGGTTTTTATAGCATCCCATCTTCCATTGGTTGGTGGCAGAAAAGTCCAGTCAGTTTCGCTGTTGGGAGAACAGCCAAATAGGGTGAAAAGAAAAATACCCAGTATGATGAATCGCATTAGTTTTCTGATGCTTTGACGAGTATTAACCCTGATTCGATATCATTGATTGCGATGACTCCACTTTCAAAATAAGGATAGACATTCCAAGCACCTGCAAATTTAGTGTTGTTATCCGAAGGATAGGTGTCAAAATAACCTATCTCCTCAACTTGCTTTGCATCAATCCCACTCAAATCTAAAACACGTAGTCCTGCGGTATAGCTTGCGATAAAAAACCGATCCCCTTTAGAATATCCATTGTGGTCAATGGCATTTTGCGCCGCATAATAATTTAAATGAGATTTGGGTTTAGAAAGATTCGTTAAATCAAATATTCGAGTGGAGGTTGGAGATCCGTATTTCAATTCGTCAACTTCATCTCCAAGAAAAAAGTAACGGTGATCTTCCGAAAGATAGCCCTGGTGGGCGTACCCTTCGTTTTCGTAGGAGATGGATTGGATCCATTCTGGATTTTCCTTATCCGTAACATCTACAATAACAACTTTGTTGTTTACACCGCTATCGCTATTACTCCCAAAAAAAAGTTCTTTCCCCTGATGGTTTTCATCAGGACCCTGATAAAGTACTATTTGAGCATCATGTGTATAAGAAGCTGTTTCAAAACCGCCAACAATTACAGGGTTTTTAGGGGCATTAATATCAATGAAAATTGGGCCTCCTTGATAGAGACTTGATCCAATCACATAGGCAAAACCAGTTTCTTCATTGATGGCAATATTGTGCGCGTTTCCAAAATCTGTAAGTGTGGCATCGGCGATAAAGTTTTGTGGCTCTGTAAGACCTCTCAAACGAGTTAAATCAAACACTTGTAAACCGTGGTCTGTAGCTTCACTCACTATAAAAGCATGATTGTTATATACTTTTACATCCCTCCAATCGCTCGGATTTGTAGCAGTAGGTAATTTACCTAGATAAATTGGATTTTGTGGATCTTCAATAGAGACAAACCCAGTGCCGTCATTCAGCCCACTCACCACATATTCTATTCCCGTTTCTGGGTCTGTCCATCCCCAATTATCATTCCCCGAAGAGCTGTTAAACTCTTCTAAAGTAACTCTTGAGACAAAATCATATCCTTGACAAGGATAAATTCCCGCCATTCCATTTATACAAGGAATGAAGGAAGTTGTTTGTGATGAATTATCTAAATTCCCATTGGATGGGTTAGATACTGTTGTGTCTGTATCAACTTTTAGTTCGTTTTCAACCGTTTCTTTAGTACAATTAAAAAACACAAAAAACATCAACAATACAGGGGACAAGGAGCGCATTTATTTTTTTTTTAAAAGTACTAAAAAAACATATGGCTAATTAAGCTTTAACATTTTATAAGGGTTCCTTACTTTTGAGCCATGTTCGAAGATAAAAATCCCTCCAAAACCTCTCTAAGTGACCTAGGTGAGTTTGCATTAATTGATCATTTAACCAAGTCTATAAAACTTCAAAACGAGTCTAGTATCCTTGGAATTGGTGACGATGCTGCAATCTTAAGCCATTCTGAAAATAAAACATTAGTCAGTACAGATTTACTCATAGAGGGTATTCATTTTGATTTGAGTTACATGCCCTTAAAGCATTTGGGCTACAAGGCTGTAATGGTAAATCTTTCTGATCTCTACGCCATGAATGCTACTCCAACTCAAATCACAGTTTCGCTAGCCGTTTCAAATCGATTTACCTTAGAGGCTTTAGAAGAACTATATGCTGGTATCGAATTGGCATGTAAAAATTATAAGGTTGATTTAATTGGAGGAGACACAACCTCTAGCACTTCTGGTTTACTACTTTCAGTAACTGCTTTGGGAATGGCCTCTGGAAATCAAGTGGTCAAACGATCTGGTGCACAGGAAAACGATTTGTTGGTCGTCAGTGGCGACTTAGGAGCAGCATATGCTGGACTTCAGGTTCTAGAACGCGAAAAAGCCGTATTTAAAGCCAATCCCAATTCCCAACCTGATTTAAGTCCGTACAGCTATAGTATTGAACGGCAGCTCAAGCCAGAAGCCCGAAAGGACATCATCGAATTATTGGAAGAATTAAACATTGTTCCTACTTCCATGATCGACATTAGTGATGGGCTTTCTTCAGAAATTCTTCACCTTTCCAAGTCTTCTGAAGTTGGGTTTCACATTTTTGAAGATAAATTACCACTTGATCCTGAAGTCAATCTGATTTGTGAAGAGTTTAAATTTAATTCAACTACGGCCGTTTTAAATGGTGGTGAGGACTATGAATTACTCTTTACCATTGCTCAGAAAGACTTTGAAAAGATAAAAAATCATCCCCTACTTAGTGTTATAGGACATGTTGTAGAAAAGAATGCAGGGTGTCAACTTATAACAGGTCTGGGTCATCAAATTGAATTGACGGCTCAAGGCTGGCAATCTTTTGAGAACAAGTAGAATTAACCCAAAGCAACGTCTAAGGTCATCATAACGATAAACCCTCCAATAAAACCAAGGGTTGCAATGTCGGTATATTTATCTTGTTGTGTTTCCGGGATCACTTCCTCAACTACGACAAAAATCATCGCTCCAGCAGCAAATGCAAGGGCATAGGGCAGCAGTGGAGTGAAAAAGGAGACCGCAACGGCGCCAATTACTGCAGCTACAGGTTCTACTATCGCAGAAAGCTGACCGTACCAAAAACTTTTAAATCGACTAACCCCTTGACGGCGCATGGGCATTGAAACTGCAATTCCTTCAGGAAAGTTTTGTATTCCAATTCCTATGGCTAAAGCTACAGCTCCTGTAATAGAAGCTTCGGGAATACCAGCTGCTACTCCACCAAATAAAACTCCAACAGCTAATCCTTCAGGAATATTGTGTAGTGTAATTGCTAAAACTAATAAGGTGGTTCGATGCCACGGTGTTTTAATTCCTTCAGATTCTTTAAAATTAATATGAATATGGGGTAAAACTTTATCTAAGCCGAAAATAAACATAGCCCCTAAACCAAATCCGACAGCTGCTGGAATTACTTTTATAAAACCTTCCCCGGGACTCATTTCTATTCCAGGTGCCAGTAAACTCCAAAAACTTGCCGCTACCATAACCCCTCCTGTAAATCCCAATAAGCCATCCAGTATGGCTCTGTTCATGTCTTTAATAAAGAAAACAAGCGATGCCCCAAGGGCTGTAAGCCCCCATGTAAATAGTGTTGCATAAAATGCTCCGGCAACAGGGCTTATAGATTCAAAAAAATCTATTATTGTATTCATATCTTTTAATATGACTTCAAAAATAAAGACTTCAAAGGAATAATAGTCCTATTCTGCCCGATTTAATTACTTTTACTTTGTTGTGATTTTGAAAGAAGAAAAATTAGACTATATCATTTGTGGTGGTGGAGCTTCAGGTTTGTTATTACTTAAGGCATTAAACCAAGATGCTTATTTTTCTGATAAAAAAATTCTTTTAATTGAAAGTAACCCCAAAAACAGTAATGATCGGACTTGGTCATTTTGGGAGGAATCCAAAGGAAGTTTTGACGGTTTGCTCACTAAAAAATGGGATGAAGCGCTATTTATTGGTCCCAACAATAAACACGTTTTTGGTTTGGCTCCCTACCAATATAAGATGCTCCGCTCTGCTTCTTTTTATGAAAAATACTTCCCAAAAAAAACAAACGTAAAAGCCACTCAAATCCTTCAGGCTAAAGTGAATGAAATAAAGTCTGAGGATAAAGGTTGTAAGGTTTATACTGATCAAGGTGTTTTTACTGCTTCGAAGGTTTTTAGTAGTTTATTTGATCCAAATCAACTGATTTCCCAAACTAAATATCCTGTTTTAAAACAGCATTTTATTGGCTGGTTTATCAACGCTCCTAAAGGAAGTTTTGATCCGGATAAAATACTATTCATGGATTTTAATATCCCCCAACATCAACAAACTCGTTTTTTGTATATCCTTCCTCAAGACGATCAACATGCATTGGTTGAATACACCCTTTTTTCAAAAGAACTTTTAGCGAAGGAAGAATATGAAGAAGGAATCCAAAAATATCTTACTGAAATCGGCGTAACAAACTATACTATTGAGGAAAAAGAGCAAGGAAACATCCCAATGAGCTGTTACCCATTCAACAAATCCAATACTTCAAATTTACTTCATATTGGTACCGCAGGGGGCTGGACAAAAGCAAGCACAGGATTTACCTTTATCAATACCGTAAGGCAAGTTGACCGATTACTTCTTTTTTTAAAAACGGAACAGCCCTTAACTGCTTTTCATCAAAAAAATAGATTTTGGTTTTACGATTTACTTTTTTTGGATGTTTTGGAAAAGCACAATGAAAAAGGAAGTGAGCTTTTTATTCGAATGTTTGCAAAAAATCCACCACTGAGAATTTTCCGGTTTTTAGATGAAAAAACTACTTTTAGAGAAGAACTTCTGGTCCTTTCTTCGTTTTCATTCAAACAAATCGGTTGGTTTTTATCTGCTTTTTTTAAACGAATATTCTAATGCTTTCTTTGCATTAACTGATTCGCAAAATTCACTAATAGCTGCTTTTTTTCAGGACTTATTCTCAATGAATCCAGCACAATAAATGCCTCTTGAGTATAATCTTGCATTAATTTTTGGCTGGCTGCTGCTGCACCTGTTTCTGTAAAAAGTGTTTGCACTGCTGCAATTTTAGCGTCAACTTTAAATTCTTTACCTGCTTCAAACCACTCTTTAAGTTGTGTTTTTTGAGCTGCGGAACCTATTGAAAGTGCCTTGTGATATAAAATGGTTTTTTTGTTTTCAATAATGTCTCCACCCACTTGTTTTCCAAAAGTTTTTGGATCACCGAAAGCATCTAAATAATCATCTTGAATTTGAAAAGCCATTCCCAATAAGATCCCAAAATCATATAATTTTTGGGCTTCATTTTCATCACCTTCAGCAATATATACTCCCATTTTTAATGCACAGCCAACTAAAACTGCAGTCTTAAGACGAATCATTTCCAAATACGCTTCAATAGTTGTTTCACTTTGAGTTTCAAAATCTACGTCATATTGTTGCCCTTCACATACTTCAACAGCGGTTTTGCTTAAAAGACGGGTTAATTTGCTGAATAATTCATCAGGATAAGCCTCCAAAGATTGATACGCTTTGATAAGCATGACGTCACCAGAAAGTATCCCAGTATTGAGATCCCATTTTTCATGAACTGTTTGTTGCCCTCTCCTCAATGGTGCATCATCCATAATGTCGTCGTGCATTAGGGTGAAGTTGTGAAAAAGCTCTACAGTAAGTGCAGCAGGCAAACTCTTCTCAACATTACCGCCAAAAACTTCGGTTGCCATTAAAGTCAGCATTGGACGTATTCGCTTGCCTCCAAGCTCTAGTAAATAGGTTACAGGTTCATATAAACCAACGGGAGTTTTCTTCGAGTGATACGATTGAAGATGATTGAAAAACAGTACACTATAATTTATCATCAAAAATTTTTTATAAAAATAAGCTTTAATCTTTATTAAAATGAAAAAGAAACTTGAGAAACTTTAGTTGTTTATAAAGTTTCCTTTGACTACATTTGCAAAAAAAAGGAATGAAAACAGAAATTGTAAAGCAAGCTATCGGTCTTTTTTTGCAATACGGATTTAAGAGTGTAACCATGGATGAAATCGCTCAGCACATGAGAATCTCTAAGAAAACAATCTATGCTCATTTTTCAAATAAGGAACGTTTAGTTGAAGAGGCTTCGCTTTCTCATTTTAATTATATCATGGATACTATCCAATCCATTTCAAAACAAGCTAAAGATCCTATTATTGAATTATATCAGCTTAAAAAAGAGGCGCTGAAGCATATTTCCAGTGAACAAAATTCACCGCAATACCAACTTCAAAAATTCTATCCTGCCCTTTATACCAAAATGAAGCAAAAAGAATTTGAAATCCTTAGTGGTTCTTTTTCTAATAGTTTAAAAAAAGGAATTGAAACCAGTCTATTTAGATCAAATATCAACATCGACTTTGTAACTCGAATTTATTTTAACGGTATGAAAGGGGTGACTGATATCGATTTATTTCCAGTAGATCAGTATAAGATTGACCAGCTACTAATTGATTTCTCTGAATATCATTTAAGAGCTATATGTACCCCCTTGGGCATAGAAAAATTAGAAAATTATAAAAAAGAACTCAACCTATGAGAATGAACAGCTATATCACATTGCTTTTTATGCTGTACCTAATAACAGGTATAGCGCAAGAGCTTCCTGAACGCGTAACCCTGGTCCAAGCGGTTACCTTTGGGCAAGAAAATAACAGACAAATTCTCAATGCAAGTCGGGAAGTAAAGCGCGCCTATAAAGAGCGATGGAGTACGATAGCCATTGGGTTACCACAAATTAGCGCAAGTGCAAACTATCAAAATTTCTTGGAGCTTCCAACGTCCTTAATTCCTGCTCAATTTTTTGGCGGAAACGAGGGGGAGTTCGCTGAGGTTCAATTCGGAACTCCTCAGACCATGGATGGAGGAGTTACCGTTCAACAATTGCTCTTTGACGGTTCTTATATAGTAGGGCTTGAAGCTTCGAATGTTTACCTTGATATTTCAAAAAATATATTAGAGAAAACAGCCTTAGAAATCAAAAAGAGTATCATTTCAACTTACAGCTCTATTTTACTCATCCAAGAAAATATTCATTTTCTAGAAAAGAATAGAGATAATTTAACTAATAACTTGAATGAGGTAAGGGAACTTTTTAGAAATGGTTTTGAAGAAGAGGAAAGTGTAGAGCAGCTTCGATTGACACTTTCGGGGATTGAAACACAACTCAGATACGCACAGAGCACTGAAAAGATTACATTAAATATGCTAAAACTACTCATGGGGTTTCCGACAGACGCCCCATTAGAACTCTTAGACAATCTGGATACTTTAACAACAGAAGGGCTTTTCGATCAAGAATTTGAGTCTGACCTGAGTATTGCAAACAATATTGACATTAAAATTGCGGCTACTAATTTACGGTCAGAAAGCTTGCTTTACAAATATGAAAAATCAAAAAATTTACCAAGACTAGCTGCATTTATAAATGGAAATTATACCGGGAACAGTCAATCCTTTTCCTTTATCAGTTCTGACCAAAAGTGGTTTGGTGCTGCCCTTCTTGGAATTAATTTACAAGTTCCCGTTTTTAGTTCTTTCAAACGCAGAGCCCAATCACAAAAAGCGAAAATTGCGGTAGCTCAGGCCGAAACAACTTTAGAAGAAACTCAAGAACGAATCAGTATTGAAGTCCAGGCTGCTATTAACGATTATGAATTAGCCATCGAAACCTATTTCACCAACAAAGAAAATTTAGCCTTGGCAAACAGAATCGAACAAAAAAATCAATCAAAATACTTTGAGGGAATGGCAAGTACTTTTGAGCTACGTCAAGCACAATTACAACTATACAGTGCTCAGAACAGTTATATTTCTGCCATTCAAAATGTCATTCAAAAAAAACTGAATTTAGAAACCCTTCTTAATACCACAGATCAATAATAATTATGAAAAAAGCAATTCTTTTAATCACGCTTTCACTAGTACTGTCCCGTTGTGGGCAAGACACGGAAAACAAAGATGATAATGGTGTAATTCCAAATAATCTGGAAGCACTACAAGCAAAAAAAGGGCAATTAACTGCACAAATCAATGCTGCTAATTTAGAGCTCGAAAAAATCAATACTGCCCTTGAAAAGATGACGGTAAATGAAAAACGGGTTTTGGTTACGGCAATAAATCTCAAAGCAGTCAATTTTGAACATAGTATTGATATACAGGCCAATATTAAAACACGTCAGAATCTAGATTTATTTCCAGAATTTGGGGGTAAGCTTAATCGAGTTTACGTCAAAGAAGGCCAGTCTGTAAAAAAAGGAACTCTTTTAGCAAAAATTGATGATGCCGGACTTCAAGAACAATTAGATCAAATCAAACTCCAATTAGAGCTTGCAAAAACAACATTTGAAAGAACCGAACGCCTGTGGAATCAAAAAATTGGTTCTGAGATGATGTATCTTGAAGCTAAAACTCGGTTTGAAGCTCAGAAAAAACAGCTTGATCAAATGAAACGACAACTAGCGAAAACAAAAATTTATGCTCCTTTTAACGGAACTATAGATCAACTGTTTTCAAACGAAGGAGCCAATGTAGCTCCTGGGGTTACTCCTATACTAAGAATCGTAAACCTCAACAGCATGTATGTAGAGGCCGATGTCCCTGAAAATTATTTACCCTCAGTGACTAAAGGAAGTACAGCATTTGTTGAAATTCCAGTATTAGGTCAAAGTCAAAGTACACGTATTCGGCAAACTGGCAACTATATTCAACCCAGTAATAGAACATTTAGAGTAGAAGCTGCCCTTGAGAACCCCAATGGTGATATCAAACCAAATTTAAATGCTAAACTAAGCGTAATAGATTACACCAATTCAAAAGCACTCATGGTACCAAGAAGAATTATTAGAGCCAATGCTCTGGATCAAAATTATGTGTTTGTATTATCAAATCCAGAAGGCGATAACAAGTTTATTGCCACGCAACAATTTGTTCAATTGGGAAAAACAAAAAATGAAATGATCGAAATTACCGAGGGTGTTTCCGAAGGTGATTTGCTGATCGATGAAGGGGTTAGCTTACTCGAACCCAATCAGAAAGTTAAACGTATTGAGCTATAAACCTCAAATCAAATGAAGACACCAAAAATTAAAGAATTTGCATTATCCAGTTGGGCGATAGACCATAAAACTGTGATTTATGTTATCATGACCCTCTTTTTGATTTTAGGGATAAGCTCCTATTTTTCTATGCCAAGAGAGACGTTTCCTGAAATTAACGACACCAAGGTGTTTGTCAGTACAATATATCCTGGAAACACAGCAGAAGATATCGAGAGATCGATCACTGATCCACTTGAGGAAGCCCTAAAGGGAGTTCCTAACCTGGTTGAAATTCGCTCTACTTCTTCTGAAGACTTTTCTGTAATTGACATCGAATTTGATGAAAATATCACAATTGATGATGCCAAACAAAAGGTGAAAGATTTGGTAGATGGAATCACTTCCGGACCAGATTGGCCTGTATTTAACAATGCTAAGGTAGAGCCTACTATTTTTGAGTTGGATTTTTCTGAACTCCAACCCATACTCAATATTACACTGAGCGGTGATTACCCCATTGAGCAACTTAAGACCTATGCAGAGAAAATTGAGTATCGTATAGAACAATTACCACAAATCAAGGAAGTAAACATCCGTGGAATTCAAGTTTTTGAGTTAGAGGTTGCGGTAGATATTTACAAAATGACCGCTGCAAAAGTCTCATTCAATGATATTTTAGGAGCAATTTCACGAGAGAATACCACTATATCTAGTGGGAATATAGTGAGTGGTGGCCAAAGAAGAAATATTCGACTCACTGGGGAAATTGAAAATCCGGAAGAGTTGAAGGATTTTGTTGTTAAAACTGATAAAGGTCCAGTTTATCTTGGTGATCTTGCTGAGATCTCGTTTAAGGAAAAAGAAACAACTTCTTTTGCACGCTCTTTTAGTGAGAAAGCAATTCTATTAGATGTTGTAAAACGAGGGGGTAAAAACCTCGTCCAAGCCTCTCAAGAAATAAAATTACTGGTCTCAGATAACGAAGCGTTAAACCTACCAAACGATTTGGAAATTGTCGTTTCTAATGATCAATCCAATATGACACTAAATCAGATTAGTGAATTGGTAAACTCGATCATTTTTGGGGTCATCTTAGTCGTTACGGTTTTGATGTTTTTCTTAGGCTTTCGAAACGCGTTATTTGTTGGATTCGCTATTCCTATGTCCATGTTCATGTCTTTTATGGTGTTATCCTTTTTAGGGTATACCCTGAACACTATGGTGCTTTTTGGTCTTGTAATGGGGCTTGGAATGCTAGTTGACAATGGTATTGTGGTCGTGGAAAACGTTTATCGTTTAATGGAAAAAGAAGGGTATTCCAGAATTCAAGCTGCCAAGGCCGGAATTGGAGAAATTGCCTTCCCTATAATTGTATCAACTGCCACAACAATAGCCGCTTTTGTTCCTCTTGGAGCTTGGCCTGGACTTATGGGTGAGTTTATGATCTATTTCCCCATCACATTATCGGTAGTTTTGGGATCATCTTTGGTGGTTGCTATTTTCTTCAACTCTATGCTGGTTTCTCAATTTATGGATATTAGTGAGCGTGAAATTAGCACAAAGTCTTTATGGAGATTGACCTTTTTTATGGGTGGATTAGGAATTTTACTTTTATTCGGATCTGCACAGACTCGAATTTTTGGAAACCTCATGGTTTTAGTTCCTGTTTTATTTTGGAGCTATAAATTATTTATTAAAAAATGGTCCATTAGTTTCCAAAATTCCTTTTTAGTAAAACTAGAAAATGGGTATCGAAAGTTTTTAGGTTTTGCCTTAGCTGGAGCTAAACCTTATTTGTTTTTAGGAGGAACTTTTTTACTCTTATTTCTCTCCTTTGCACTGATGGGAATATTTCCCCCTAAAGTGGAGTTTTTCCCTGATAACCAGCCCAAACAGATTCTTGTCTTTATAGAATATCCTGAAGGAACAGCAATTGCTAAAACAAATCGTACTACCAAATTGATTGAGAGCGAAATTTTAGCTGTTATGAACCGTTCAGAATTTAATAGAAATGGAAAAAACCTCTTGGTAGAATCTATGGTTGCTCAAGTAGGAGAAGGATCTGGAAACCCAACTGTAGATAATGGGAACACTAACGAACTCCCCCATAAAGGAAAAATTACCTTAACTATGCAGGAGTTCAAGTTTAGAGAAGGAGTGTCAAGTGAAAGTCTCAGAAAAGCAATTCAAAAACAGCTTTTTGGGAAATTTCCAGGTGTTGCCATTTCAGTTGAAAAAGATGCCAATGGTCCGCCAGCTGGTTATCCAATTACCATTGAGATAACGGGAGCTGCATATTTGGAATTGATTCAGACCGCAGAGCAGATGAAAGATTTCCTCAACCGAGTTAATATCAATGGAGTTGAAGAGCTCAAAATTGACGTTAATAAAAACAAACCTGGAACCCAACTTATTATTGATCGTAAAAAAGCTGGGGAATTAGGTGTTTCGGCTTCACAAGTAGGGCAATTATTAAGAACATCTTTGTTTGGTTCTAAAGCTGGAATCTATAAAAAAGAGGGGGATGATTATGACATCAATGTCCGTTTTGATAAAGAAAACCGTTATAACGATAATGCGCTTTTCAATCAAAATATCATTTTCAGAGATCAGGCTACTGGGCGGATTAAAGAAATTCCCGTTTCTGCTCTTGTAACCCAAAAAAGTATTACAAGTTTTAATGCAATCAAACACCGTGAACTCAATAGAGTCGTCACCCTTTACTCTCCTGTGCTTGCAGGTTTTAACGCCAATGAAGTTGTTGCTCAAGTTAAAACTGCACTGGGTAATTTTGACCTCCCTAATAGAGTCAACTTTAAGTTTTCTGGTGAAATAGAAGAGCAAGAAAAAAATATGGCCTTTTTGTCCAATGCCCTTGCAGCAGCTTTAGGTTTGATTTTATTACTCCTGGTATTTCAATTTAATTCCGTCTCCAAGCCACTGATTATTCTTTTATCTATTTTCTTGAGTTTTACAGGAGTCTTTTTAGGCTTGATGGCATTCCAAATGCCCTTTGTTATTTTAATGACCATGATGGGAATTATTGCCCTTGCAGGTATCGTGGTAAACAATGGGGTGGTCTTATTGGATTATACCCAGCTTCTGATTGATCGTAAACACCAAGACGAGGGTCTAGAATCTGGGGTGTTGCTTTCAAAAGAGCTGGTCATTCCAGAAATTATAGAAGGAGGAGCAGCGCGTTTACGTCCAGTAATTCTAACTGCGATTACAACTGTCCTTGGATTAATCCCTTTGGCTATTGGATTAAACATTGACTTTTTCTCCATGTTTTCTGAATGGGATCCTAAAATCTATATCGGGGGTGACAATGTTATTTTCTGGGGGCCTTTGGCCTGGACCGTTATTTTCGGACTGACCTTTGCCACCTTCCTAACCTTGGTCATCGTACCGGCAACCTTCTCCATTGTCTATTCCATTAAACTTTGGCTGAAGAAGATTTTATAAAGATTTTCAAATCCTGAGGTTCACCCCTCAGGATTTTTTATTTTTGTTCAACATTTATTTATCATGTATAGAACTCACGATTGCGGAGCACTCTCCTTAAAACAACTGAATCAGACCGTAACCCTATCCGGTTGGGTTCAAAAAAATAGAAATAAGGGGTTCATCGTTTGGGTGGACCTTCGAGATCGGTACGGGATTACTCAACTTGTATTTGACGAGGAGCGCACACCAAAAAGTGTTTTTGAAGCGGCTCAAGGTCTCGGTCGAGAATTTGTGATTCAAATTAAAGGAACCGTCATTGAACGGGAATCCAAAAATCCAAATATGACAACTGGTGCCATTGAAGTGTTAGTAGATGAACTCGCCGTTTTAAACGCTTCTAAAACACCTCCCTTTACCATAGAAAACGAAACAGATGGTGGAGAAGAATTGAGAATGCAGTACCGCTATTTAGATTTAAGAAGAAATCCTGTAAAAGACAATTTATTGTTTAGACATCAAGTCAACATGGCGGTTCGGAACTACCTCTCTAAAGCTGGTTTTGTTGATGTAGAAACACCCTATTTAATCAAATCTACTCCGGAAGGAGCGCGAGATTTTGTAGTACCCTCACGAATGAATGAGGGACAGTTTTATGCACTTCCTCAGTCCCCACAAACATTCAAACAGCTATTAATGGTTGGCGGTTTAGATAAATATTTTCAAATCGTAAAGTGCTTCCGCGATGAAGATTTACGCGCCGACAGACAACCGGAATTTACACAAATTGATTGTGAAATGACCTTTGTAGAGCAAGAGGATATTTTAAGCCAATTTGAAGGATTAACACGCCATTTACTGAAAGAAATTAAAGGAGTAGATGTAGGTGATTTTCCACGTATGTCTTATGATGAGGCCATAAAAACCTACGGGAACGACAAGCCAGATATACGCTTTGGAATGCGTTTTAATGAATTAAATGAACTTGCACAAGGCAAAGGTTTTGGTGTTTTTGACAGCCAAGAGTTGGTTGTTGGAATTGCAGTGCCTGGAGCCGCTGAAATGAGTCGGAAAGAAATTGACGCACTCATTGATTGGGTTAAACGCCCTCAGATTGGTGCCAAGGGGTTGGTCTATGTAAAATGCAATGCTGATGGAAGTTTTAAATCTTCTGTGGACAAATTTTTTAGCCCTGAAGATTTAGGAGCTTGGGCAACCCAATGCGGGGCGAAAACCGGTGATTTGATCCTCATTCTCTCTGGAGAAGCCAAAACTACTCGAACTCAATTAAGTGCCCTTCGTATGGAATTAGCCACCCGCCTAGGCCTTCGCAATCCCGATGAATTTGCTCCCCTTTGGGTGACCGATTTCCCTTTGCTGGAATGGGATGATGAAAGCGAACGCTACCACGCCATGCATCACCCGTTTACTGCTCCTAAACCGGAGCATTTAGAATTGCTTCAATCCGACCCAGGAGCCGTAAAAGCCAATGCCTATGATTTGGTCCTCAACGGAAATGAAATTGGTGGGGGATCTATTCGTATTCACGATCAAAAACTGCAAGCCCAACTTTTTGACTTGCTCGGATTTACCAAAGAAGAAGCAGAAGTCCAATTTGGATTTTTGATGAATGCCTTCCAATACGGCGCTCCTCCTCACGGGGGAATTGCCCTAGGACTCGACCGACTCGTTGCCATACTCGGTGGAGAAGAAACCATACGAGATTTTATTGCCTTCCCAAAAAATAATTCGGCAAGAGATGTAATGATTGATGCTCCCGCACCTTTAAGCCAAGAGCAATTGGATGAACTTTTTTTAAACTCCACCGCAGCACCTAAAAAATGAAACTTTTATTAAGGGTGCTTTTTGTTTGTATTCTCTGTAGCTTGTTTTATGGGATATACCATAAATTTCAGCTTAACTTCGAGGAAGGTGAGCGAATCATTGGCTTTACGGTGCTAGCAGGTGCTTTTATTTTCCTCCCTTTGTTCCTTTACCATCGTTGGAAAGGTAAAAGATTACAAGACTATACCCTAAGTGAAGAGAATTTAAAGAAGATGAAGGAGAATATGAGTGGTCCTTCACGAATTAAAAACAAGAAGAAGAATATAAATTAAAGCAGATTTTTTTTGGAATTATTTGAAAATCAGCTTCTTTAATAAAGAAAAGTGTTAAAATTAGTGTCTAGGTAAATAATAAACGTACCTTTGCATATAATTTTTAAATAACAACATGACTGGTACAGTTAAATTTTTCAATGAAGCTAAAGGATTTGGTTTCATTACAAACGATGAGTCTGGAGAAGACGTATTCGTTCACATTTCAGCCCTAGATGGCGTGACCCTTAGAGAAGGAGCGAAAGTAGAGTATGTAGAAGAAGATGGTAAAAAAGGGAAGCAAGCTTCCAACATTAGCCTATTGTAATTTATATATTATTACTAAGATTTAAGCACTTCATTTGAGGTGCTTTTTTTTTAGCCTCTTTTTTTTGCAAAAAACTGATCTAAAAGACTTTTAGCCTCTTCTGCCAATACCCCAGAGCGCACTGCTGTTTTTGGATGTAAATTCAACCCTGTTCGAGTAAAACCTCGCTTGCTATCAAAAGCCCCATAAACAACTCCTTCTAATTGACTCCAGCTCAGTGCACCAGCACACATCACACACGGTTCTAAAGTAACATAAAGGGTACAGCCCACTAAATATTTTCCGTTTAAAAAATTTGCAGCAGAGGTAATGGCTTGCATTTCTGCATGGGCAGTTACATCGTTGAGACGTTCAGTTAAATTATGCGCCCGTGCAATGATTCGATCTCCCACTACTACTACAGCACCTACAGGAACCTCGTCTGCATGAAACGCTTTTTCAGCTTCTACAAGAGCTTGTTTCATAAAGTACGCATCATCTAATTTCATACTCAAAAATACAAAATCTAAGGGCATTTGTTCACTCTCGGATTTATGTACCTTTACGGCATGTCAAAACCCTTTTTAGATCGTATTCCCGATCTTAAAACATTGCGAAAATTTGATCCAAACCAATTGCTGGAGTTGGCTAAAAACCTTCGTCAAGCCATCATTGAGGTTTTGGCTAAAGGAGAAGGGCATTTAGGTTCCAGTTTGGGTACGGTTGAATTAAGTATTGCCTTGCATTTTGTATTCAATACTCCAAAGGACATGCTTATTTGGGATGTAGGTCATCAGGCTTACGGTCACAAAATGCTCACCGGAAGAAAGGACGGTTTTGATCAGCTCCGACAACAAGGGGGAATCAGCGGATTTCCCAAACGTGATGAAAGTCCTTTTGATGCTTTTGGAACGGGTCATGCAGGAACTTCAATTTCTGCCGCTTTAGGAATGGCGTTAAGTGCGCAACTGCAGGGCGTGGAAAAACACCATATCGCCGTGATTGGGGATGCTTCTATTGCCAATGGTATGGCCTTTGAAGCTTTAAATCATTTAGGAACCACCTCAGCTAATGTACTCATCGTGTTGAATGATAACAGTATGGGAATTGATCCAAGTGTAGGTGCACTAAAAAATTATTTTGACAGTGTAAAAACTACTGAATCCAGCTTACCCAACTTTTTTCAAAACTTAAATATTGCTTATTCTGGCCCTTTAGACGGTCATAATATAGACTTACTAATCAAAGCACTAACAGAACAAAAAAAACAATGGGGTCCGCGCCTCATTCACATAGTTACCAAAAAAGGGAAAGGACTTCCGCTTGCTGAAAATAAACAAATCACGTATCACGCTCCCGGAAAATTTGATCCTGTAACTGGAAAGCTCAACCCAGCCAATGGAAAACAAAAAATAAAATTCCAAGAAGTTTTCGGTAAAACCCTACTTCATTTAGCACAGCACAATTCAAAGATTGTTGCCATCACTCCTGCCATGCCCACCGGTAGCGGACTGGTTGAGCTCATGCAAGAATTCCCTGATCGCTGTATTGATGTTGGTATTGCAGAACAACATGCTGTAACCTTAGCCGCAGGGATGGCAACTCAAGGAATCCTTCCTTTTTGTGTCATTTATTCTACTTTTTTACAACGTGCCTATGATCAATTGATTCACGATGTTGCACTTCAAAAACTCCCTGTAGTCATTTGTGTTGACAGAGCAGGAATTGTTGGACATGACGGGCCAACACACCACGGTGTTTTCGATATTGTGTATTTGCGCTGTATTCCAAACCTAACAATCGCCGCTCCTAGAAATACTCAAGAACTTCAAAACTTACTTTATACCGCACAACTTGGATTGGACCAGCCTTTAGCAATTCGTTATCCAAGAGGTTATAGTCAACTAACTGAACTCAATTTCAATTTCAAAAAAATTGAATGGGGTAAAGGACAATGCTTAAAAACCGGAGATCGATATGCCATACTCTCTGTTGGAACCTTAGCAGAAGCTATTGAGGAAGCACTAACTGAAGTTGATCAGCCTGAAAATTTTGCGCATTACGATTTAGGCTTCGTGAAGCCTTTAGACACAGGACTACTTCATGAGGTATTTACAAAATACAAACGTATCGTTTTTTATGAAGAAGGGTCTATAAAAGGAGGGGCAGGAAGTGCCGTACTTGAATTTGCTGCTGCTCATCACTACGCCGTTCCAATTGACCTTGAAGGAATTCCAGATGAATTTATTTCACACGGAAATTCCAATAAATTATTTCAAAATCTGGGACTAGATGCCCAAGGGATCTGTAAAAAGTTAAATTCTCTTTCAAATAAAAACAAGGAATGAATCCGATTGCCCAATCGTTTTTTATATTTAACCAATGAGCCAACAAAAACGTCTTTTTTTACTCGATGCCTATGCTCTAATTTTTAGAGGCTACTATGCATTTATCAAAAACCCTAGAATTAACTCTAAGGGAATGGACACCTCAGCCATTATGGGGTTTACAAATTCGCTTCTTGATGTAATAAAACGAGAGCGACCAGACCACCTCGCGGTTTGCTTTGATAAAGGCGGATCAGCATCACGCACGGAAATGTTTACCGAATACAAGGCCAATCGAGATGAAACCCCTGAAGCTATTCGTATAGCCGTACCGTACATCCAACAGATTTTGGAAGCCATGCACATACCTGTTGTTGTAAAAGAAGGGTTTGAAGCAGATGATATTATTGGAACGTTGGCCAAACAAGCAGAAAAAGAAGACTATAAAGTTTTTATGGTCACCCCAGATAAAGATTTTGCCCAATTGGTTTCAGAAAATATTTTTATGTACCGCCCCGCACGAATGGGTAATGGAATTGAAATATGGGGGATTCCAGAGGTTCAAGCAAAATTTGAAGTGGAACGTCCTGAGCAAGTCATTGACTACTTAGGTATGATGGGTGATGCCGTTGACAATATTCCTGGACTTCCCGGTGTAGGAGATAAAACTGCGAAGAAGTTTATCAAAGCTTATGGCAGTATGGAAGGCTTATTAGAAAATACCAGTGAACTCAAAGGAAAACTAAAAGAAAAAATTGAAGCCAACAAAGAGCTTGGTATTTTATCTAAGCAATTAGCAACAATTCTACTAGACGTTCCTGTTCAGTTTGATGCCAAAAACTACGAACTCAGCCAGCCAGATGCAACAGCGGTAAGTACCGTTTTTGAAGAGCTAGAATTCCGAAGAATGGCAGAGAATTTCAAAAAGATTTTTTCACCAAATGAAGAACAAGTTCCTCAGCAAGAAAAAGCCCCAAAAAAAACACCTCCACAAGGACAACAGTTTGACCTTTTTGCACCCCCTGGTAGCGGTAAGGTAACAGAAAATGAAACTTCAGAACGGAAAGATTTAACTTCTAAAAAACACTGGTATCAAACAGTTGATAGCCCGCTATCAAGGACACTACTTTTAAAAAACTTACTTCAGCAGAAAAGTGTTTGCTTTGATACGGAAACCACCTCTTTAGATGCTTTACAAGCCGAATTGGTCGGAATCGCTTTTTCTTGGGAAGAATCAAAGGGGTATTATCTCGTACTGCCAGAAAACAGAGAAGAAACACTTGCTATTTTGGAGCCTTTTAAAGTCTTTTTTGAGCATGCTGAAATTGAAAAAATTGGGCACAACCTGAAATACGACTTAAAAGTTCTGAAGAATTATACTATCGATGTTAGTGCACCTCTTTTTGACACCATGATTGCTCATTATCTGGTCAACCCAGATATGCGTCATAATATGGATATTTTAGCAGAAACTTATTTGGATTACAGCCCTCAGTCAATTACAGAACTCATTGGGAAAAAAGGAGTCAACCAAGGAAATATGAGGGATGTCCCAATTGAAAAGCAAACGGAATATGCTGTAGAAGATGCTGACATCACCTTCCAACTGAAGCACTATTTTGAAAAAGAAATGGAAACGGCACAAACTCTTGATCTTTATAAAAAAGTAGAGCTCCCTTTGGTCAAAGTGCTTACAGCCATGGAATGTGAAGGGATTAATTTAGACCTCTCCTTCCTAGAAGAACTTTCTAAAAACTTGACCATTGACATTCAAAAACTAGAAGAAGCTATTTTTGCCGTCGCTGGGGAAACCTTCAATCTGGCTTCTCCTAAACAATTGGGTCCCATTCTTTTTGACAAACTCAAATTGGTGGATAAGCCTAAAAAAACAAAAACAGGACAATATTCAACTGCAGAGGATGTGCTTTCATATCTCGCTAAAGAGCACCCTATTGTTTCGGATATCTTGGACTGGCGTTCTTTAAAAAAACTACAAAACACCTATGTAGATGCCTTGCCTAAGGATATTAATCCTAAAACTCAGCGGGTACATACGATTTACAATCAAGCGGTAGCAGCAACGGGAAGGTTAAGTAGTAATAACCCCAATCTTCAAAATATTCCTATTCGAACACCAAGAGGTCAACAGGTCAGAAAAGCTTTTATCCCCAGAGATGAGAATCATGTACTGATGGCCGCCGATTATTCACAAATCGAATTGAGGATCATTGCTGCATTAAGTAAAGATGAGGGCATGGTTACAGCCTTTCAAAACAATGAAGACATTCACCAAGCTACTGCAGCTAAAGTCTTTGATGTACCTCTAGAAGAAGTTACCCGAGCACAAAGAAGCAATGCAAAAACCGTAAACTTTGGAATTATTTATGGGGTTTCTGCTTTTGGGCTCAGCCAACAAACCGATCTGAACCGCACAGAAGCAAAAGAGCTTATCGATACCTATTATGCAACGTATCCAAAGTTGCGCAACTACATACACGACCAAGTTGACTTTGCAAGAGACCAAGGCTACGTCACTACCGTATTGGGAAGAAGGCGTTATTTAAAAGACATTAATTCACAAAATGCAGTGGTTCGGGGAGGTGCAGAACGCAATGCCGTAAATGCCCCCATTCAAGGAAGTGCTGCAGATATTATCAAGCTGGCAATGATTGCCATTCAAAACAAACTGGAGAAAGAAAATTGGCAAGCCAAAATGTTACTTCAGGTTCATGATGAACTCGTATTTGACGTACCAAAAGAAGAAGTGGAGGCTTTACAAACAATGGTAAAAACCGAGATGGAAAATGCCTTTTCTTTGGATGTTCCGCTAGTTGTTGATATTGGAATTGGAAGCAACTGGTTAGAAGCCCATTAGCAAAAATGAATACTGCTTTTGAATTCCACGAAAATTAGAATAAAAAATTTTTTCAAACTCATATATAATTGTACATTTGCAGCCCGTTGGAACGATTTTCAATGGTTTAAATTATTTATTGTGAATACATTAAGTTATAAAACAATTTCTGCAAACGCGAATACAGTCAACAAAGAATGGGTTGTAGTGGACGTCAAAGATCTCCCTCTAGGAAGAGTTGCAGCAATTATTGCAAAATTTTTAAGAGGTAAATTCAAGACTAATTATACTCCTCACGTAGACTGCGGAGATAACGTTATTGTTATAAACGCGGCCCACGTTACCTTAAGTGGAAACAAATGGGAACAAAAAGAATATATACGTCATACTGGATACCCAGGAGGTCAACGTATTCTTAATGCTACTCAACTGCACAACAAAAGAGACACCCGTCTCGTAGAAAATGCAGTACGAGGAATGCTCCCTAAAAATAAATTGGGTGCTGATTTATTCAGAAACCTTCGTGTTCACGGCGATGCTGAACACCAGCACGACGCACAAAATCCGAAAACCATTAACATAAACGATTACCTATAATGGATACTGTTCACACTATAGGCCGTAGAAAAACCTCTGTCGCTCGTATATACGTAAGCGAAGGTAAAGGAGCAATTACGGTCAACAAAAAAAAATATACTGACTACTTTCCAACTTCTACATTACAGTACAAAATCCAACAGCCTTTCTTGTTAACAAATACAGAAGGAAGTTATGATTTGAACGTGACTGTAAAAGGAGGAGGATCAAATGGTCAAGCTGAAGCTGTCCGTCTAGCTATTGCTAGAGCACTCTGTCAAATTAACGAAGAATACCGTGCAGATTTAAAACCTGAAGGGTTGTTAACTCGTGATCCTCGTATGGTAGAGCGTAAAAAATTCGGTCAGAAGAAAGCAAGAAAAAAATTCCAATTCTCAAAACGTTAATTGGGTATCGTTTTGCTTTCGCAAAACAAAGTTCATTCATTTATTATTAATTAACCAGTTGCTTAAAACGCTACGGCGAATGTTAGTTTAGCATCTAAACAAATCAAAAGATTTGTTGCTAATCAAAAGGAACGTAAACTAAAAAAAATGGCAAAACCAGAAGTAAATGACCTGCTCAATGCAGGTGTCCATTTTGGACACTTAACTCGAAAATGGAATCCAAATATGGCTCCCTTCATCTATATGGAGCGCAATGGAATCCACATTATCAATCTCTACAAAACTGCTGCTAAGATTGAAGAAACCAATGAAGCTCTAAAAAAGATTGCTTCATCTGGTAGAAAAATATTATTTGTAGCTACCAAAAAACAAGCGAAAGACATTGTTGCTGAAAAAGCTAAATCAGTAAACATGCCTTATATTACTGAACGCTGGCCTGGAGGAATGTTAACAAACTTTGTTACCATCAGAAAAGCCGTTAAAAAAATGGGGGCAATTGACCGAATGAAAAAAGATGGTACATTCGAAACCCTTTCTAAAAAAGAACGTTTACAAGTAGATCGTTTACGTGCAAAGCTGGAAAAAAACTTAGGTTCTATTACTGAAATGACACGCCTTCCTGGTGCTATTTTTATTGTTGACACTACCCGTGAACACATCGCGGTAAGAGAGGCACAAAAATTAAAGATTCCAATTTTTGCGATGGTAGATACCAATTCAGATCCTCGTGATGTTGATTTTGTAATCCCTTCAAATGATGATGCATCAAAATCAATAGACAAAATCTTAAGCCTAGTTACCGGAGCTGTTGCAGAAGGTTTGGGTGAACGAAAGAAAGAAAAAGAAGGAACTTCTGATAGCGATGCCAAAGACATGGAGGAAGCTGCGAAGCAGGAAGAAACTGAAACAGTAGTTGCTGAGGTAAAAGCTGAAGCTGCTGCGCCAGAGACCAAAGAAGAAGCTCCTGCACCAGAAGCGACTGCTGAAGAATCAAAAGAAAAGGAAGCCTAACACTAATTTAAAATAAATAATTGTGAAAATTACTGCATCTGAAGTAAACAAACTACGCCAAGCAACTGGCGCCGGGATGATGGATTGTAAAAAAGCACTTGTTGAAGCCGAAGGAGACTTCGACAAAGCTGTTGAAAATCTTAGAAAAAAAGGTCAAAAAGTAGCTGCTAACAGAGCTGATAGAGAATCATCTGAAGGAGCTGTTCTAGCAAAGGTTAACGCTGACCAAACTGAAGGAGTTATTGTTTCTGTAAACTGTGAAACTGATTTTGTTGCTAAAAACGACTCCTATTTAAAACTGGCTAATGATTTAGTTGATCTTGCACTTGGCTGTGAAACTTTAGAAGACTTTTTAGGTTCAGCATTCGAAGGAATGACTGTTGCTGAAAAACTTACTGAACAAACTGGAGTCATCGGTGAAAAAATTGAAATTGGAGGATTTAAGACGCTTAAAGCTCCTTTTGTTGGAAGCTACATCCACGCAGGAAACAAAATTGCGTCTCTTGTAGGCCTTTCAGGAACTATAGAAAATGGTGCTGAAGTTGCTAAAAATGTGGCAATGCAAGTTGCTGCTATGAATCCTATTGCACTTAATGAAGAGCATGTAGATGCTTCAGTAGTTGAGAAAGAAATTGAGATTGCCAAGGAACAACTTCGTCAAGAAGGAAAACCAGAAGCCATGTTAGATAACATTGTCAAAGGTAAAATCAAACGTTTTTATAAAGACAACACTTTAGTAAACCAAGACTTTATCAAAGACAATAAAGTTTCTGTAGCTACTTATGTTAAGTCTGCTGGTGATGTTACTGTATCAGGATTTGAGCGTGTTGCTCTAGTCTAAATCCCTGATCTTATACTTATTAAAAGCATCCGTTAGGATGCTTTTTTTTTACCTTTAACTCATGTCAAAAGAAAGATGTCAATGGTGTGTGGGTGATTCCCTCTATGAAAAATATCACGATACCGAATGGGGGGTAGCTGTATATGATGACCAAAAACTATTTGAATTTCTAACCTTAGAAACATTTCAAGCAGGTTTGAGTTGGATCACAGTTTTGCGGAAGCGAGAACATTTTTCGCGTACATTTCATCAATTTGATTATCACAAAATTGCTGAGTATGACACCGAAAAAATTACTAACTTAAAAAATGATCCAGGAATTATCAGAAATCGATTAAAAATTGAAGCCACAATAAATAATGCTCAAGCTTTTATCAAAATTCAAAAAAGTCATGGTAGTTTTTCTAATTTCATTTGGGCTTTTGTAGATGGCACACCCCTCACCAATACGTTTCATACGCTTGATGAGGTTCCACCTTACACTCCTTTAGCTGAAAAAATAAGTACAGTCTTAAAAAAAGAAGGATTTAAGTTCGTGGGTCCCACCGTAATTTATTCACACATGCAGGCAACTGGAATGGTCAATGATCACCTTACAAGTTGTTTCAGACACCACGAAATACGAAAGCGTTCCTAGAACGGCAAATCATCTTCTACTTCATTAGCATCTCCTTCAGCTGGCTTAAAAGCGGATGCTGGGGGCATTGGGGGCATTTCTGAAGGAGCTGCACCAGCCTCTACAGTTTCAATGCGCCATCCTTGAACGGAATTAAAATATTTTGTCTCTCCTTGAGGGTTCACCCATTCTCTACCGCGAAGATTAATCCCGATTTTTACAGACTGCCCAACCTGAAATGAATTGAGTAAATCACATTTATCTTGAATAAATTCGACTAAAATATGCTGAGGATATTGCTCCTCAGTAGTAACTACAACCTCTCTTTTTCGAAAACCGTTAGTACCGTAAGTTTTTGTTTCATCAATCCATTTGATCTTGCCTACTACTTCCATAATTTATAATGATTTCAAACAAAAATAATAAAAGTTTTAGGGTCTACTGCCCTTTCTTCCGTTTTCTTAAATTGAATTATCTTCGTTTCAAAGCTTTTCATGAAATTCGCCCAGAACTTAATTGGTAAACTCAAAAATAGTTGGCTACTTTTTGCCTTCGGTATTGTAGCCTTAATCCTCTGGAATACCAATACTTTATTTAGGAACTTAAGTCAGGAAGAGCGAACTAAAATGGAGCTTTGGGCCATGGCTCAAGAGGAGTATATTCAAAATCAGGATTTAAATAATCTAACTTTTGAGATCTTACAGCGCTCAGGTCAAAACCCCATGATCCAAGTAGATGCTGAGGGTAATATCCTTGAAATTCGAAATATCGACTGGAGTGATAAAAAGGAAGATTCAACGGAATTGTACCGCATACTTGAAAAGATAAAACAAGAAAACCTACCCATTCTCATTCAATATCGGGATAGTACTGGAAATCTGGTCATTGATCAAAAACTTTATTATGGGAATTCTACTACACTAAAAAAACTTCAATACTATCCCCTCGCCCTTTTACTTATAATTATTTTATTTGGTGCCGTACTCTATTTTGTCTTTAAGACCGCGAAAATTGCAGAACAAAATCGTTTATGGGCAGCTATGGCTAAAGAAACTGCACATCAAATTGGCACTCCGCTCACCTCCATGATGGGATGGCTAACCCTATTGAAGGAGAAGCATCCAGAATCCAGCTCCCTAAACGAAATTGAAAAAGACATTGAGCGACTCAATCTGATTACTGATCGTTTTTCTAAAGTAGGTTCAATTCCAGAATTACATCCCAATGATATCATACAGGCAATAAAAAACACGGTCAATTATCTTCAAAAGAGAAGTTCAGAACAAATTCAATTCAAGTTGGACCTACCCAAAGAAAAAATCATTCTTCCTTTCAATCCACAGTTGATCAGTTGGACACTTGAAAATTTGATAAAAAACGGGATAGATGCCATGAAAGGAAAAGGGGTATTGCATATCACTCTTAATGAATTTGCAGCATTTATAGAAATTCTTGTTCAGGATACTGGTTCTGGAATGAAAAAAGAAACTGCATCTAAAATATTCAAACCCGGCTTCACAACAAAAGCAAGAGGCTGGGGCCTTGGGCTGTCCCTCGCAAAAAGAATCGTAGAAGATTTTCACTCAGGAAAAATAGCGGTCCAAAAAACTACTTTGGGTCAGGGTACAACTTTCCAGCTGATATTGAACAAAGAAGTAAAAAAATAAAATTAACTCAGTTGATCAACTGCCTTTGAAATTTGTACGGCTAAAATTTGCATTTCATCGGGAGTGAGCGCTGTTTTGCTTTGAAAGGTAGCCTCTGACATTTTTTCAATCGGAATTAGGTGAACATGAGCATGAGGGACTTCAAGCCCAATTACAGATAATGCAATTCGCTTACAAGGCACAACTTTCCTTAATCCTAAAGCAACTTTTCTTGAAAAGGCCATCAGATGATGGAAGTTCTCTTCTGGAAGGTCGAAGATTTTATCCACAGGCATTTTAGGAACGCAAAGCACATGCCCCTTGGTATTGGGATTTATATCCAAGAAAGCAAAGCAGAACGAATCTTCAGCTACTTTATAACTCGGGACTTCACCATTAATTATTTTGGTAAAAAGGGTGTCCATTAGCCCCTATTTATAGAAACTACCTCAAGTTCTATGGATCCGTTGGGTACTGAAATTGTGGCAAGCTCGCCAACTTTTTTTCCAAGTAATCCTTTACCAATAGGAGAATCTACTGAAATTTTACCGGTCTTGAGATCGGCCTCGCTTTGGGCAACTAAGGTATATTTCATTTGAGCACCATTGCTCTTGTTTTTTACCTCAACCGTTGAAAGTACTAATACTTTTGAATTGTCTAGTTCCGATTCGTTAATGATTCTTGCATTGGCCAACGTGTTCTCTAGTTTTGCAATTTGCATTTCTAGCATTCCTTGGGCTTCTTTTGCAGCGTCATATTCAGCATTTTCACTCAAGTCTCCTTTGTCTCTTGCCTCAGCAATAGCTTGTGACGCTTTGGGGCGTTCAACGTCTTTTAATTGATTTAACTCTTGACGTAGTTTTTTTAAGCCCTCTTCGGTGTAATAAGATACTTTACTCATATTTTCTACGTTTTATATAAACAAAAAATCCTCCCAAGGGTGGATTTATAATCAAATATACACATTTGCGACAAGTCATTAAAAAAATACCTGCTTTCTGTATTCTGATTATTGGATTTTTGTCATTTTTCGGTTGTGGCAAAAGACCCATTGATCGAAATCCTTATTTGGTTGATATTCGGTTTCAGAGAGAATTTAACTTATCACTACCTCTTTATAGTGGCTTAAATTATGTAGGAGGGAGTCTTCTTATTGAAGATGCTGGTATTAATGGTATTATCTTATTTAATTTAAATGGTTCTAGTTATTTAGCATGGGAAGCCACTTGTCCAAATCATTTGCCTGAAAGCTGCTCTAAATTGGGAATAAAAGGAGTTCTTGCTGTATGCAGTTGTGAATCGTTTCAATACAGTCTTGCAACAGGTCAGTTATTAAACCCCAGTGAGGGATTAAGCCCTCCACAATCACTTTTATTTTATCAAGTACAAAACTATAATGGTATTTTAAGTGTTCGCAATTAGTTTTATATTTAAGGGATATGCTTAAGTCCAGGTTTTTTGTTTTTAAAAGCAGCTTTTTACTTCTAGTAATAGTACTCAGTAGTCACTTTGTCAATGCACAATTATTAGAATTAGATTATACTGCTGAAAGAAGAGAAGAGAGCAGTTTCCGGATTCATTTAATCCGCTATGGCATTATTGGCGTGAGTAGTTTACAACATTTGGATTTAACTGCCGAAGTCCTCAAAATGAGATATGATGCAAAAAATGGTTGGTATATTGGATTTAGCGTTTTTGGTACCCAAACAATCTGGCGGGGAAATAAAGTGGATGCACTCAATACTTTTGATTTTATAATGAATCCCATAGGGGGAACTGTCAATGGAAACTTTTTTACAAAAATTCCTTTGAAACGTTCCAAAACTGAAAATTCAAATATCGGACTAAGCCTAGGCAGTAAATGGATACAAGGGCCTCCAGCGCCAAATTTTAGGAATAATAGCTTTTTTGACCACTACCTTAGGTTGGGCTGGATTCATCAGCGCTTGTTGGCTGAAGATGCATTAACCAATAGCAGTCTCTCTTTTTGGGCTTTCCCTCACATTCAATTTCACCAGTCTTCAGCAGAAAGTCGCAAACTGTATTTTAATGATCAAATTGACCCCTTGGCACAAGGCTATGGCATTGAATTAGGTATTGAATACAATACCCAACTTAAGATTACGCTTCACGGACAACAGCTTCTCAATACCAAGCCCGAAGGAGAATTTAATCGCTTTGTCACTCGATTGGTGATTGCTTATCGTTTCTAAAAACGAAGGCTGATCCCTGTAAGAAAATTAATTCCAGCTTGTGGATAATACCCTGCTCCTTCTATAGTGCTTATTTGTCCTGGGGTGGACCAATCGTCATCGTAGGTGTAAAAGTACCCATTCGATTCATACTCCACATTGAAAATATTGTTGATCAAAACCGACCACTGAATTTGATCTAACCATTTCTTGGGTTGCCACGTCCAAACGGCAGATAGATCAGAGACAAAGTACGCCTCTAACAGTGAATTCTCTGAATCAATATTTCCCATATACTGTTTCCCTACATACTTAGAAAGCAAACCAATTTGAAAACTGGTTGAAGGCGCAAAGATCAAGGCGTACCCTGCAATAAAGTTCGGAGAATAGGCTAAATTGGTATTGTTAAGCGGCTCCAGAATCCCGTCACGTTTGAAATAGAAATCAAGATTTTTGTTGCTGCTTAAAGCAACATTGGGTTTCCAGATTAACTGATCCATAAGTTGCCACTGTGCTTCTACTTCCAGTCCTACACGACGGCTTTTACCCACATTTTGACGGATCGGTGCGCCCACCGCGTCCAGTGCTCCTGTAAGCACTAATTGATCTTGATATTCCATCCAATAAACATTTGCTTGGGCTTGAATATTTTCTTTTTTAACTCTCCAGCCCAATTCAAAATCATTTAACTTTTCAGGTTTGGGAGTTCCATTTTCATAATCTGTTCGATTGGGTTCTCGCTGAGCTTTTGCATAAGACAAATAAATTTTCTGAGCACCGGAAAAGCTATAAGTCAAGCCTGCTTTTGGGTTAAAAAATAAAAAATCGTCAGTCACCTTAAAATCAGAAGGCCCCGCAATAACTCCTGAAACTTCGTACGTGATTCCCCTCAATTGAAGATCTATAAATCCATTCCATCCGCTCCCAAACTTTTGAGAAACTTTCAGAAAGGCACTCCCTTCTGTTTTCACTCCTTGATTTTTATAAAATATTTGATCAGGAAGGGTTTCCCCTAGTTGTTGCCCCCAAAGTAGTACACCAAAATGATCTCCCACATAGCGACTGGCTAAGCCCCCAAAATTAAGCGTCGTTTCAGCATCCTTATAATTCAGCCCAAGGGTCAACACGTAATATTGGTTATCCAACCATTTTTGACTGATGTTTTCGGTCTCAGTCACTGCATTGTCAATAGTACTATTTTGAGGAATTTGTAAATAAGAATATGCGGTCTCAGAACCAAAACTAATATTTTGGGTGTACCATAAATCATTATACTCCTCATAAAATCCTCTTCCGTAGGTATAATTTAATCCAATCGAAAAATTCCAAAAGGCATTCAAATGTTCATTCCAGTGCAATTGAAAGTGATCCTGCGTGTAATCATCTACCTGGTTGTCATAAAATCCTGTTGTATTTCCCTTCAAATCAAAAATTGCTCCTGCCGGGTTCGAACGCCGGTCCGATTCTAAAGTCGCTGCATCAACCCCATACCAAGACTGATAGGTGATTTCGTGTCCGCCAAAAAGGAGTGCTTTAACTAAGGTGTTTTCATCTTGATAGGTTCCTTGAAAAAAATAAGACTTTAAGTCAGACCGGGCACGATCAACATAACCATCCGACTGAATTTGAGATAATCGACCTGAAAAAGTAAAGTGCTCATTCAGTAAACCCGTGGAAAATTGTGCACTATTTTTACTTGATTTAAAGCTCCCTAGGCTGGAAGATAATTCCACAAAGGGTTGATCAACTAAAGCTGCTGTTTCAAGGTTTAAACTTGCTCCAAAAGCTGCTGACCCGTTGGTTGAGGTCCCCACCCCTCGCTGCAATTGAATTTGATCCACTGAAGAGGCAAAATCAGGTAGGTTGACCCAAAAAGTCCCTTGGGATTCCGCATCGTTATAGGGTATTCCGTTAATAGTAACATTGACACGAGTTGCGTCCGTACCTCGTACCCTGATCCCTGTGTACCCTATTCCTGCCCCAGCATCACTAGTGGTCACTACAGCGGGTAGGTAGTTTAATAAAATGGGAATGTCCTGACCCAAATTTCTTGGAGCAAGTTCCTTTTGAGTGATATTGGTAAAGGTTACAGGAGTGTCGTCATTGGCCCGTATTCCAATTAGTTGAACTTCCTCTAAACTAATTAGTGATAGTGAATCACTGACTTTTTGTTCGGTATCATTTTGCGCGCTTAAGCCTGTAGCTGAAAGCAATAAAATGAGAAATAATCCAGGTGTTTTCATTCGAATAAATTGATTCAAATAAAAGGGGTGATTATTTTTAATTACTAAATAAAACGATTCTATTTTCCCTTGGCAGCATTACCTGCCCAGGTTCAATGGGTATAATCTCAGCCTGCAAAAAACAGGCACCCCTTTGAGATGTGTAATAAAGATATCCAATAAATTTTAGTTAGCGAATTAAATCCGCAATTGTTTTTACAGGATGAAAAGTCTCTGATGGAACTTCAACAAATAGAGTATTCCAAGCGGCCATTCCTCCGTTCCATAAACCTGGCCATTCTAAAATTTTGATTTTTGAAGCCCCCAGGGTTTTTTCACTGACCATAAAACGTTTATCATCTCTAAAATCGTAAAGTGAGAATTTTTCTCCTTTATAATTTGTGATTCCACATACCATCATAACGGGATTAAAATGAGAACTTTGATCAATTGCTTTTTGATGTTCCTTATTTTCAGAATCCAGTTCAACACTTTCTATGATTTGAAGGCTTTTTCCGCGAACATCTTTTTTCCAAAATGGGCCTCCACCCTTAGCTCCTTCATTCGGGATCATCCCACAGATACGAAGTGGTCTGTACAAATAGTCGTAAAGGACTTCATTAGGTAATTTACCTTGATTTGAAAGTTTATACTCTGAATCAAAGTGGGTTTGAATAAAACTTATAATTTCTTCAAAATTAACCGCTGATTTATTGATTTCTAGTGCTCTCAAATGGGTGAATAATTGATTTTGGATTGACACTAAGTATCCACCTAAAATTTTCATCCACTTTTCTACTTCAATATTAGATTCATTTAATAAGACATTATCAATGTTTTTTATCCAAATAAAATCAGCGTCTAATTGATTTAAGTTTTCAAGTAAGGCTCCGTGACCTCCTTTTCTAAAAGCTATTCTTCCTTCTTTATCCCTGACCCATTCATTTTTATCATTTAGATAAGGCGTATCAGTAAGTGGGTGCTGATATGAATATTCTATAATAAAGTCTCTTGTTTTATCTTGAGGAAGTTTTTCTCTAAAAGCTGCTTCTGCAGATTCAAAAGCAGCTCTGTTTTCCTTGTCAATTGTCAAATGAATTGGAACAGCTTGATGCTGGTAACCTAGTTTAAGTGCTTCCAACAACTGAGCTTCAAATGCAGTCCACTGATTTCCTTGATCATCAGTAAAAAATGGAATGAGTGCCTTGGGCAAGTTTGGAAAGTCAAGCCCTTTTTGCTCTAAAACAACCGAAACAAAAGCTTCAAAAAATTCAGCATCATTATTTAATGGGAGGCCGTCATCTTGAATAATTTTAGCATATGCTGATTCATAAAACGGTAACTTTTTTAACTCCTTGAATAGTTTTATAATTAAAAAACCTTCTTCTGAATTACTATACGCTTCAAAATCAAAATCAGGTGTTAACATTGCTTCATAAAAAGTAAAAAAGGGAGCAAACATTCTACTAGCAGCTCCAGATGCGGGTACAAACTTTAGCCAACTGTGATTTTCATACTCTTTAGAAAAGCAATTTAATGCAGCAGTGATTTGTTCAGAACTTAATTTCTGAATTCCATTCCTTAAGGTTGCAGCTTCAATTTCCTTATGAATCTTAGTTCCATGAACTAAAAACTCATATTGACGTTCAATCAGTTCAATCGATTGATTACTATTTAAAAGTTGTTCAATATCGGCTTCGGTCAATGATTTCATTACTACTTCAAGTTGTTTATTGCGTTTTTGGCTTGAACCATTCGTGCCTCGGTAGCTCCTGTAATAAGTGTATAAGATACCTTTTTTTCTACTAGTAATGCTTTAAACGCATCAAACATCGTTTTTCTTTCTTGCGGCCGATCCCTCAAATCATCAGCTTTCCAAGGGACGTCTATATCCGTTAAGAGATAATGGTCGTAGTGAAAGGTATCCGCACAAGTTCGTATTTTGGGGTCACAGTATCCTTCAAAATGGGTTTCTGACCAAACCTGAGTGACGAGTACATTGGTGTCACAAAAAAGAAGCCCCTTGGCGGTAGTTAAAGCTTGATTCTCAGCGGCTAGTTGCCCTTTTACAATTTGAAGTAAATCTTCCTTGTTGCAAACCTCTTGGGTGTCATCCCACTTCTGCTGCAAATACGCTCTGGCAAATTCAGGAACCCATTGCGTTTGATACTCTTTCGCTAAGGCCTTGGCTAAGGTAGTTTTACCCGTAGATTCAGGTCCATAAATCACGATTCTCAGACAGTCTGAAGCCTGCTGTTGTAAACTTTTTTCCATTCGATATAGCCAATGATTGCAAGTAGTGTAAAGATAAGGTACTGAAAACTAGTCAACGCCAGTCCCTTGTATAAATATAGGGGTATTGAAATCAGGTCTCCCACAATCCAATAAATCCAATGCGTAATTTTTCGTCTTGCCATTAACCACATACCAACAAAAAACAATGCGGTAGTAAAGGTATCGATTGGGGCTGTCCAACTGTTCCACTTTCCAGTAAGTACATACAATCCCCCAACAAAAAGAATAGAAAACATAAAAAGGTAAAAACTCCATCTTTTTTCTGAAGAACTCATCTTATCAATTTGATGAAGCATCACCCCCTCTTTTTGCTGAGTCCAAAAAATCCAACCATAAATACTCATGATAAAATAGTACGCATTGATTAGGAAATCCCCAAGCAAACCTGCCTTAAGGAGTAGATAAACATAAATTGCTGTTGAAATCATCCCTGTTGGATAGACCCAAACTTTATTTTGTTTGGCATACCAAACACTTAACAAACCCGTGACCACAGCAATAGCTTCAAGTGCAATCGCCGTTGGGGAATATCCCTTATAGGGGTCAACAAGAAAATCAAAAATCGGGTTCATACTGACTTCGGTCGCCTTTGATTAATTTAAGATGTAACATGATGGCCTCTTCTTCTGTAAAAGTGGTTCTAATCAAAGGTATCAGAGAAGACATAATCTCATCATAATCTCCAAATACCTGAGTACTCAACGGATTTTCTTTGATGACAAATCCCAAGGATCTCAACCCTTGGATAAATGTTTTAATGGTGGGGACATAGTCTTCTTTTAAGGGGGCTAAAGTCAATTCTACGGATAGTTTCATACGTTATTTTATTGTATTGCTAAGCTTAAACAATATCCTTCAAAGTAGCGATAATAAAGAGTATACTGCTGTGTTTTTTCTTGATCTAGTACTGTTCCAGTACCTGTGGGTGCTCCGGGTTTAAACGGATGAATTTTCAGTTGGCTACTAAAGTGAATTCCCGGTTTCCGTAAAACTTTATACAATGCCTCTTTAGCGGTCCAGATTTGGGTAAGGTATGCCACCTGGTCTAAATGCCCTAGGTGTTCTAGTTCTGAGGGGTGCAAAAACCGTGAGGAAATTCGTTTTATCTTTACTCTACGATGCTCCAAATCAAGCCCAACTGGGGTAGAAGATACCACCACGGCAGCACAATCTTGGCTGTGGCTAATGGAAATGAAACGACCGTCTGTAAGGTAAGGGGCTCCCCTACTATCATACTGATGGATTTCGGGAGGTATTCCTAAAAGTCTCAAAAGCTGACGAATGGCGAGATAACCCTTTCTATGTATCTCGCTTTTACGTTGAGAAAGTCGTTCATGCGCTTTTGGTGAAAACGAAAGTCCTTCTTCTAATTCAGCTTCGGATTCTGTTATTTTCCAAACCACCAGTTCGGTTTTAGACCCTATAATTTCACGATAGCTTTCTGGCATTTGATATTGAAAGGAAAGGTTGTACTTTTGTTCACTAAAACAAAGGTACAACTATGGACTCTAAAACAGCAAAGTACATCCCGTATAAAGTAAAGGACATTTCCCAAGCCTCATGGGGAAGAAAAGAAATTAACTTGGCAGAAAAAGAAATGCCAGGTTTGATGGCATTAAGACAAGAGTACGGCCCCTCACAACCTCTAAAAGGAGCGCGAATTGCTGGCTGTTTGCACATGACCATTCAAACTGCAGTACTTATTGAAACCTTAGTTGCTTTGGGTGCTGATGTGACCTGGTGCTCCTGCAATATTTTTTCAACTCAAGACCATGCAGCTGCAGCCATAGCTGAAGCTGGTATTCCTGTTTTTGCTTGGAAAGGTATGAATGAAGAAGAATTTGATTGGTGTATAGAACAAACCTTATTTTTTGGTGAAGACCGCAAACCTTTAAACATGATTTTGGACGACGGTGGAGATTTGACTAATATGGTTTTAGATCAATTTCCAGAATTGGTTAAAGAAATTCGAGGTTTATCAGAAGAGACTACAACTGGGGTTCACCGTTTGTACGAACGAATGAAAAACGGGACCCTTCCGCTACCCGCAATCAACGTCAACGATTCTGTAACTAAATCAAAATTTGACAACAAATACGGATGTAAAGAAAGTGCTGTAGATGCCATTCGCCGTGCTACCGATGTCATGCTCGCAGGAAAACGCGTTGTAGTTTGTGGCTATGGTGACGTTGGAAAAGGAACAGCAGCCTCATTTAGCGGTGCTGGAGCCATCGTAACCGTTACTGAAATTGACCCCATCTGTGCACTTCAAGCAGCCATGGACGGATATGAAGTCAAAAAGCTGTCAACTGTGATTGCCAATGCAGACATTGTTTGTACCGCTACAGGAAATAAGGATATTCTTAAAAAAGAATATTTCTTAAACATGAAAGACAAAGTCATTGTCTGTAATATTGGTCATTTTGATAATGAAATTGACATGGCGTGGCTCAATAAAAATTACGGTCATACCAAATCAGAAATCAAACCTCAAGTAGATTTATATACTTTAGAAGATGATAAACAAATCATTGTTCTAGCAGAAGGTCGCTTGGTAAATTTAGGTTGTGCTACAGGACATCCCAGTTTTGTGATGAGTAATTCGTTTACCAATCAAACTTTAGCTCAAATTGAATTGTGGTTGCATACCGATCAATACGAAAACAAAGTGTATATGCTTCCAAAGCATTTAGATGAAAAGGTAGCAGCCCTTCACCTGAACCATTTAAGTGTAGAATTAGAAGCGCTTACTGAAGAACAGGCGGATTATATCGGCGTTACCGTAAAAGGGCCTTACAAGCCGGATTATTATCGATATTAATGACTTAAGTATTTACAATAAAAAACCCCGCAAAAGCGGGGTTTTTTAGTCTATGCATTAAGATACCAATTTAAGCTTCAAAAGGAACTACAGAAACAAAAGATTTATTGTCTCTTTTCTTGGTAAACTTTACAACTCCATCCACTTTTGCGTGAAGGGTATGATCTTTTCCTAGGTAAACATTTTCTCCCGGGTTGTGGGCTGTTCCACGTTGACGAATGATGATATTCCCTGCACGTGCAGCTTGACCACCAAAAATCTTAACGCCTAAACGTTTCGATTCTGATTCTCTACCGTTTTTCGAACTACCTACTCCTTTTTTGTGTGCCATGATCGTATGGTTTTAAATATTTATTTTGAAAGGGCTGCGATTAGATCTGCTTTTTTCATTGCTGAGATCCCTTCAATTCCTTTCTTTTTAGCTTCTTCTTTTAACTGTGCAACGGTTAGTTTGCTGAAATCTGTACCGGCTGCTTTTTTCGCTGCAGGCTTGGCTGCTGCCTTTTTGGCTGCGGGTTTAGCTTCGGCTTTAGAAGGTACTGCTGCTGCTTTCTTTGCAGGAGCGGCTTTGGACTTTGCACCACTGGCTTTTATACTTTCAATCACCAATTCTGTTAAGGCTTGACGATGACCGTTTTTAACACGGTAGCCTTTTCTTCTTTTTTTCTTAAATACGATGACTTTGTCTCCTTTAAGGTGACTCACCACTTTTGCTTCTACAGAAGCTCCAGTGATAGCCGGGGCGCCAAGGGTAACTTTTTTTCCATCGTCTAGCAAATATACTTTGTCGAAAGAGACTTTTGCTCCTTCTTTGTCTGCCAAACGGTGTACGAAAAGCTTTTGGTCTTGCACAACTTTAAATTGCTGCCCTGCTATTTCTACGATTGCGTACATTATAGTTTGTTTTTATGGACGGCAAATATAGCGATTTTTAAAACAAAACAAACTTTTTCTGCCTTATTCCTTCCCTAAAGAATACTTTCCTGGACCGGTAAAATAAAGTGTCAAAAATGCAATGAGATACACAAAAGCTTTTTCTTTTTTGGAAAAAGGATCTCCATCATGGGCGATGATGAAGGCAACCAGCATGGTTATCGTAGGAAATAATGTGGCTAGACGCGTTTTCCATCCTAAAATAATTAAGATGGGGGCAATAAATTCACCAAGGGCTGCAAGAATTAGTGAAAAGGAAGGTCCAATTCCGATGGGATCACCAAACTCAAAATTGCCTTGAATGACTTTTAAAAATTTTCCATAGCCGTGGGTCATCAGTCCCACTGAGAAACCAACACGCATTAAAAGAAGACCGAAGTCGATTGAAGCTTTTTTCATAATAAGGGGTTTTAAAAATTAAATATACTCATTTTGACAAATAAAATTCCAATGCTTTTTCTATCCCTTGTTCAAAGGAAGTGGACGCCTTCCAACCCAATTCCATTTTGATTTTAGAAGCATCTATCGCATAACGATAATCGTGACCCAATCGATCGGTGACAAATTCAATGAGTTGAAGCGAACTTCCTTGGGGACGATTTAGCTTTTGATCTACTTGTTCTATGAGGTGGTGAACTAGATCTAAATTTTTTTGTTCGTTATTCCCTCCCAATGCATAGGTTTCACCTACAGCTCCTTTATGAAGAATTAAATCAATGGCTTCTGCGTGGTCTTCCACATATAACCAATCGCGAATGTTGTCTCCTTTTCCATATACAGGAAGTGATTTTTGTGCCACAATATTTTTTATCATCAAGGGAATCAACTTTTCAGGGTGTTGTCCCGGACCGTAATTATTGGAACAATTGGACAAAACTACGGGTAATCCATAGGTGTGAAAATAAGCACGAACCAAATGATCTGAAGCTGCCTTGGAGGCAGAGTACGGCGATCTTGGATCGTAAGCTGTAGTCTCAGTAAAACAACCCTTAGCTCCTAAGCTTCCGAAAACCTCATCAGTTGAAATGTGATAAAACCGTTGGTGTTTGGCAGGATTTCCCCATTGTTGACGTGCAGCCTCTAGAAGATTGAGTGTTCCCTGAATGTTGGTTTGTGAAAAAGCAAAGGGGTTTTTGATAGAATTATCGACATGAGACTCGGCAGCCAAATGGATAACAGCATCAAAATTATACTCTGTAAATAGAGCTTGCAGTCCCTCAAAATTATTGATATCTTCTTTAATGAATTGATAATTAGAGTGGCCTTTACAATCGTTTAATAACTTGAGATTAGAGGCATAAGTCAAAGCGTCTAAATTGATGATTTGAGACTCGGGGTAATGGTTTACCATTCTCCGAACTACATGCGAGCCTATAAATCCTGCGCCTCCTGTTATTAGTATCGATTTAAATGACTTCATTTTTTTGAATTTGTTTTACACACTTTACCAAGGCGGTTTCCCAAGTCGGAATGGATAAAGATAAGGTCTTTTCAATTCGTTGCGTATCCAATGCTGAATTGAGTGGTCGCTTAGCTGCTGTAGGAAAGTCAAAACTAGCAATAGGCTTTACTTTACAAGGACTTCCTGCTATGGCGATGATCTTTGCTGCAAATTCATACCAATTCGTCTTGGATCCTTGAGCAAAGTGATAGATGGGATGATTGTAAAGCTGGGGATGGTCGAGGTTTGACACCACTGACCTTGCCAAATCAAGGCCGTAAGTGGGTTTGCCAAATTGGCCCTCAACTACTCCCAATTCACTTTTAGACTGTGAAGCGTTGAGAATCGTTTTAACAAAATTTTTTCCAAAGGGACTGAACAACCAGGAAACTCGAAAACACACAAATTGGCAATTGGATTGATTAAGTATGCGCTCCCCTGCTAATTTACTTTTCCCATAAACGCTGAGTGGATTTGTGGAATCTGCTTCTAAATAAGGCGTTTTTTTTGTTCCGTCAAAAACAAAATCGGTTGAAAAATGAATCAATCTGATATTTTTGGCTTCCGCAAAAACGCTTAAGTTTTCCACTCCTTGTGTATTAACTTGATGTGCCTCTTTGAATTCGGTTTCCGCCTGATCTACTTGGGTGTAGGCTGCACAGTTAATGATTCCCTCAAAAGGGGATTGTGCATAAAAGTTCTCTAAGGTTTCCGGTTGATTAATGTCCACTTCAGAACGTTTAGTAAAAAGTAAATGGTGTTGAGGAAACTCAGCTGCAACTGACTGAAAGCACTGCCCTAACTGACCCCCTGCTCCTGTTACCAAATAACTAGGCATACAAATCGTCTTTATATTCGAAGAGAGTTGCATCTTCCATAGTAGGGTGCTTCTGGTCTTTTTCTGATTGAATCCACTCTTCTTTGGAAAGTTGCCAGTCGATGTTTAGCTGGGGGTCGTCTGGTGTAATGCTTCCTTCACTTTCAGGATAGTAATAGTGATCTACTTTATATTGAAAAATAGAGGTTTCGCTTAGCGTTATATAGCCGTGTGCAAAACCCCGTGGGATGAAGAGTTGGAGTTGATTGTCTGCACTCAACTCTTGGCTAAAATGTTGACCAAAGGTGGGGGATCCTTTACGAATATCAACGACCACATCCAAAACCGTTCCCTGAATTACACTAACCAGCTTGGACTGACTAAAAGGGGGCAATTGATAATGTAAGCCTCTGATTACGCCCTTTTTAGAATGAGTAAGATTGTCCTGACAAAAATCTATTTTCCTCTGTAGAGTAGTCTCAATATCCTTTTGGTTGAACGATTCCATAAAACTTCCACGCAGATCTGAGTATAAAGCTGGCTTTAAAAGGAAAACTTCTTTAAAAAGAATGGGAATGGCTATCATAAAATGGCTTTAGTAATCTAAAATAATGAAGTAAAAATAATCATTTTAAAATTGGATCAATATACCCCTACATCCCCTCTTAATAGAGGAAACTTATTCTGCCTTCTACACTAAAAAGTGGGGAGTGGTTTTATGGGGTAAAATCAAGGGGTGTATAGTTAGGAATAGCGTTCTAAAAGGTAGTCGCCATAGGAAGTGCCCTGAAGACTTTGGGCTAATTCTAAAAGCTGGCCTAAAGTGATATATCCCTTTTTAAAAGCAACCTCTTCCATACAGCCTATTTTCAGCCCCTGTCTTTTTTCGATAGTTTGAATAAATTGTGAGGCTTCCAAAAGTGATTCGTGGGTTCCCGTGTCCAGCCAAGCAAAACCTCGACCTAGAAATTCTACATGAAGTTGCTGTTGCTCCAAAAAATACTGATTGATCGCTGTGATCTCCAATTCCCCACGTGCGCTGGGTTTAACGTTTTTTGCGATTTCCACGACCTCATTGGGGTAGAAATACAAACCAACTACTGCCTTATCGCTTTTGGGGTTTGCTGGCTTTTCTTCTATCGAAAGTGCAGCCCCCTTATCATCAAATTCAATTACTCCATAGCGTTGGGGGTCTTTAACGTTATAACCGAAAATGGTGGCTTTTTGACCTAATTTTGTCCGTTCCACAACGGTTTCCAACTGCTCCGAAAAATCCAAGCCGTAAAAAATATTGTCCCCTAAAATAAGACAAACTGGATCTTCCCCGATAAAGTCTTCTCCCAAAAGAAACGCTTCCGCCAGACCTTTCGGTTCCCTCTGTACTTTGTATTGAAGTGTTGTGCCCCACTGGCTTCCATCGCCTAACAAACGTTCATATTGACTTATGTCTTCAGGTGTGCTGATGACTAATACCTCACGAATTCCCGCCAGCATCAAAACTGACAAAGGGTAATAGACCATAGGTTTATCATAGACAGGAATTAACTGTTTAGAAACACCTAAAGTCACCGGGAAAAGTCGGGATCCAGTACCTCCAGCAAGTAGGATAGCTTTCATTTTTTTATTCCAGTTTTAAATTCAAATCCTTCTCCAGTCCCTATAAATACTGGGTTTTTCTTGTTTTCTAACATAGAATAACGTATCTTATATAGTCTAAGGATAGCAAAAATACGCCTTAGCGATTTATTAGAAAAAACGATAACATGATTTAACATATGTTAGATTTTATAAAAATAGAATTTGGGCTTTTGTCGGCTCAAAAAAGAAAGG